>OGST01000033.1_pt1 | contig 141244 bp, 131 predicted proteins | sample 1574021 | NCBI WGS metagenome assembly OGST01 (sample SAMN03295847, study PRJEB24534) | human gut metagenome | isolation source: fecal sample 7 from infant 6 | host: Homo sapiens | place: USA: Pittsburgh, PA | collected 2014-07 | reverse complement strand
ATTATATATACTATAATTTAACAGTTATATATAATATTTTTATTTGTTATTACAATGGTAATATTTAATATAAAATTATTTTTTTCACTTTACAATAATTTTCAACCAATAAAAATTAAGTACACTCAAAATCATTAAATATATTTACATATATCCAACTTTTGAATGTACTTAAATCTTTCATTTTCTCCTATTAAAGAGAAAAAAATTATTAATTTATTTTAAGATTATAGCTTTTCTTATTTTGTTATACCTAAAGCTCCTCTTATATAAGAATGTACAACTTCTGTATAATTTAATTCACGTAATTTAAATACAACTAGTCCAAAAATTTCATAAGAAGACGTTTCTTCCTTTTCCATTGCCTTCATTGTATTTTCTATCATTCTACATACGTTTAAAAGATCAGATTCTGTTAGCATAATATTGCAATCACTTCCTGCATTTGCAATTGATCTTCTTACTTTACTTATATCAAATTCTTCTTTTTTCCCAGTTTTTTTACTTACTACCATAATAATCCCCCTCAATCTTTAAAAACATACTAAATAGTCAATAAAAATGTGAATTCTTTATTATTTTAAGTATAACACATATTACATATTATTCAATATTTTAATTAAACTTATATTATTGATAAAATATAATATTAACTCTCTATATTTCTTCAAATAAATAATTTAAATGCATTTTCAAAATATACTATTACTTAGCATTATCCTTACATTTATGTATACTTTGTTAACCTTATTAAAAATAACTACCATATGAATATATAACTAAATATAAACAGATGGCAGTTAACTACTCATATTAATTTATACTTCAAATCCAATACTTTTTAAAAGCTCTATATCATCACATGTTTTTATACCTGAAGTCGTAAGCATGTCTCCTGATATTGCTGCATTAACTCCACTTTTTAACGCCCTTAATCCTTTATCATTTAACAAAGAGCGCCCTCCTGCAAGTCTTATTTGGGTTGTTGGAAGAATAAATCTATATAATGCAAAAGTTCTAAGAACTTCTTCATAAGAAATAATTTCCTGATTTTCAAGGGGAGTCCCCTTTATTGGATTTAATATATTTACTGGAACACTGTCTACTCCAAGTTCTCTTAAGGTAAATGCCATATCTATCCTATCCTCCATTGACTCTCCCATGCCTATTATACCTCCACTACACACTTGAAGACCTGCTTTCATTGCATCCTTAATTGTTTTAATTTTTTCATCATAAGTATGAGTTGTGCATATCTTTGAAAAATAATTTTCTGATGTTTCAAGATTATTATGGTATCTTGTAACTCCTGCTTCTTTAAGCTTTATTAAATCATCATAAGATAACAGTCCATGAGATGCACAAAGTTCAATTGGGCATTCATCTTTTATAGCCTTATATGTTTCAGCAATTAAATCAACTTGATTCTTTGTAAGCCTCTTCCCAGAAGTTACAATTGAAAATTTATGAACTCCTTGATCATAATTTGACTTAGCACTGTTTCCTATTATTTTTGTATCAAGAAGATCATATTCATTTACATTAGTATTGAAATGAATTGACTGTGCACAGTATTTACAATTCTCACTACATCTCCCACTCTTTCCATTAATGATTGTGCAAAGATTAAAAGTATTTCCACAAAATTTCTTACGTATTTCATCCGCAGATTGTGTAAGTTCATCAAGATTTTCATCTATAATGCTCATAATTTCTTCTTTACCAAGAAGCCCTCCTTTTAGCACTTTTTTCTTCAATTGTTTAATACTAATCAAATAAATCTCTCCCTTAAATTTTTATAAATTAAAATATAGTATACTCAAATTATTAATAATCAAACTTTTCACCATTACCATTATCATAACCCTTTATTTTTCCATAATTATCTCCTTTTTCTATTTTGTTCATTACTATTTTATCTGTAACCACAAGCATTGTCAACTTTATATTTCATTACGGTTTACAATATGTTTTTTATATAAACTATAAAATTCATTAACTTAAACTAATATTTTTTCGTTTGTAAACAACAATAAAGGTCATCTACTCTCATAATATTAAGCAGATGACCTTTTGGAATTTTCAATAGCTTTATTTAATTATTATATTCTTAAATTGTAAATTTATTCATCTCGTCTTTGATTTTATCAGAATATTTAATTGATTCTTTAGCATTTGACAGAACTAATTCAGATTTTTCTTGAATATCAATAGCTCTTTGAGATATCTCAGTAGTACCTTGAGCCCCCTCACTTGCAGTCTTTGCAACTTCATCTATGGCAGTTAAAACATTATCTAATGAAGCAGTTAGTTCTTCAGCCGTAGCACTAAAATCTGTAATTAGACCTTCTACAAATGCTGCATCATTTTCATATTTTTCAGCAACCTCTATAAAACTATCGTAATCCTTAGAAACGTCTTCTTTAACAAAATTTAAAAGCATATTTGAATTGTCAGATAAAGATGCTACTGAATTTGTAACATCCTTTGTTACATTTTGAATATTTTCTACAGCTTCTTTAGACTGTTCTGCAAGACTTCTTATCTCTTCTGCTACCACAGAAAATCCTTTTCCTGCTTCACCAGCTCTTGCAGCTTCAATTGCAGCATTCAATGCTAGTAAATTAGTCTGCTCTGTTATACTTAAAATTGTATCAGCTAAAACATTAATTTTATCAACTATTTTAGCACCTTCAAGTGCTACTTCTAACTTTTTCTGTATTTCAAGACTTACTGATTCTGCTTTAACTTTAGATTCTTCAGATTTTTTCTTTGTTATTTTTGCTCTCTTACTTATTTCTATAGCTTCTGCAGAACCCTCCTCAGATTTTTTTGCAATTGCTTCAGATGCTGCATTTATTTCATGTGCTGATGCTGCCATTTCTTCTGAAGATGCTGCACACTCTTCCATTCCTGCTGCTAATTCTTCTGCTACTGCTGATATATTCTCTATATCTTCATTTAAGACATTTATATTTTCTCCAATTTTAACAGCCATTTCATTGTTTCCATCAGATGCATTCTTAGCTTCATATATTAAGTTCTGCACTGTATCATGCATATGTTTTAATGATTTTGCTATTATTCCAAAATCATCCTTCCTATTAATAAGCTTTTCTGGTATATCTTCTTTAAAATCACCAGTGGACATTATTTCTAAACTTTTACTGACAGCTTTAAATCCTTTTAAAATTTCTCTACTTAAAATAATGCTAAATATAGCACATAGTGCAATTGAACTTATTATTATAATTGCAAAATCCCTAGTATTAGCTGCAACTATAGATTTTAATTGACTCTGCTTTTGAGCTACTTCTTTGTCTATATCATCTGTATAATTACCTGTTCCAATGACCCAGTTAAATGGTTCAAAAGCCTTACTATAAGCTCTTTTAGGAGATGCTTCTGATTCACCTTCTTTTGGGAAATAATAATCTGTATATCCTCCACCATTTTTTCCTTTTGCTATTATTTCCTGAATCATCTTATATCCATTTACATCTGTTGAATTCATTCGATTTGTTCCTTCTGTACTATCTCCTAAAAGTACCACATTGTTTCCATCATAAGTATCAATCCAAAAATATCCGTTTTCTCCATATCTCATTTGACGAACTAAATTAGCAGCTAAAAGCTTGGCTTCTTCTTCTGTATACTTGCCATTTTCATAATCACGGTAAACTCCTTTAATAACAGTTATTGCACCATCAACCTGATTTTTAATTTGATTATCATAATCATACCTCATAACATTTTCTAATGAATTTAAAGATTCATTACTTAATTTTGATTGCTGGTGTACACTTATTAACGACGTCATAATTATTACTCCGATTAAAATACCTATGATTCCATTAATCTTTGTTCTAATTTTTAAATTTTGTAACATATAAATCCCCCCACAACTTGATAACGTTTACTATTATAGTATACACCTTTTTTATACTTTTTTCTACATTCTATAGCATAAAATGTAGAAAAAAGAATCTACATCTATTAAAATATATTTGTGTAGATTCTTTAAAAACTATCTTCTATATAAAATTTATTTTTATAATTACTGATTATTTAATAACTCCACCTTCAACTACAAGGCTCTCTTCAAATTCATCACCATATACTGATTTTAACGTTTCTTCATAAGCTTTGTGTACAAAGTTTTCTTTACCTAAAGTTTCAAGTTCAGTATTAATCCATTCTTGAAGTTCTGTATTTCCTTTTGCTACTGCTGGTGCAATTGTATCCTGGCTTCCAAGAGTTGAAACTCCAACTGTAAATCCTGGATTATCTTTTGCCCATGCAATAACTTCTGTATTATCACTTAATATTCCATCACCACGACCATCCTTTAATGCTTGGAATATTTCCGAATACTGTTCGTATTTTACAAGTTCTACATCAGGATAATTTTCTGTCATAAATGTTTCAGCAGTTGTACCTTTTGCTACAATTATTTTCTTTCCTTTAAGTTCATCTGCTGATTTAATTGGAGCACTTTCTGGCGAAACTATTCCAAGAGAAACCTTCATATAAGGATTTGCAAAATCAACTTTTTCTTTTCTATCATCAGTAACAGTAAAGTTTGCCATTATCATATCTACTTTATTTGATTCAAGGTATGCAACTCTACTTGCTGCATCAACAAGTACAAATTCTGCTTTTGATTCATCTCCTAAAAGATCTTTTGCAAATCTCTTTGCAATATAAACATCAAATCCTTGATTTTCACCATTTGAATCAACATATCCAAATGGAGCTTTATCACTAAATACACCGATTTTAATAGTTCCTCTTTGTTTAATTGCTTCAATAGAACTTTTATTTTCTTGTCCAGACTTATCTGCTACAGTTCCACATCCAGTTAAAGATGTAAGCGTTAAACTTCCTACAACTAAAATTGCTGCTAATTTTCTTAATTTTTTCATAATTATTCTTCCTTTCAATTACTTAAACTACATAAACCCTAAATTAAAATATTATTTTTAAATTTTGATTCATTACTTTATAAAATCTTATAATATTTTTTCATTTAAAATATCCTTCTTATAAAAGTTAATAATTAAATATATTTAAAAATTGTTTTGCACGTTCTGTTTTTGGATTTGTAAAAAATTCATCAGGCTTTGCTTCTTCGCATATCTTTCCATCATCCATAAATATTATCCTGTCTGCAACCGCCTGGGCAAACCCCATCTCATGTGTTACAATAGCCATTGTCATTCCCTGATTTGCAAGTCCTAGTATAACATCTAATACTTCTCTTACCATTTCTGGATCTAAAGATGCAGTTACTTCATCAAATAAGATTACTTCTGGATTCATACATAATGCCCTTACTATGGCAATTCGCTGTTTCTGTCCTCCTGAAAGTTGCCTAGGAAAGGAATCTTTTCTATCAAGAAGTCCAACTTTTTCTAAAAGCTGTTCTGCTTGAGATGTAACCTCACTTTTATCTCTTTTTTGAACTTTCAATGGTCCAAGCATTATATTTTCCATGACCGTCATATGAGGGAAAAGCTCATAATTCTGAAATACCATTCCTATTTTCTCATGAATTCCCTGCCAATTAATATTTTTATCGCTGAACGCTCTATCTTTAAATTTAATATCTCCTCCCTGAATCTTTTCAAGTCCATTAAGACATCTTAAGAATGTACTTTTACCACATCCAGATGGTCCTAAAATAACCAAAACTTCTCCTTTATGCAGATTTAAATCTATTCCTTTTAATACTTCTCTATCATCATACTTCTTATGTACATCCTGTACCTGTAATAAAACAGGATTATTTTCCTTATCCATAATTCCCTCCCTTTAAATTTTTGAATCAATTCTAATTTTCATATATTTCTATCATTATTTAACTATTTCTAAATTAATGTCTTAATCACATCATAAAAAACAATGTATCTATTTTCTTAACACTATTTAATTACTAGTAATATTTTAAGAAATCATTTTTTAACTATTCCACTTTTGCTCTAGATTTTTAGATATTTTTGATAATGGATAACAAATAATAAAATATAGAAAAAATATAAATCCATATATCCAGAATGATGCGGTAGGAAATTCAAATCTTGAAGTTTCTATAATCTGTTGTCCTATTTTAACTACATCTATTACTCCTATCAATACTACAAGAGATGTTGTCTTTACCATCCTTGTTGCAAGATTTATTGTTCCAGGAAGCATTCTTCTTACAGCCTGTGGAATCATTATATATCTATAGAGCTGAAAATTATTAAGTCCCAAAGCCTTTCCAGATTCAATCTGATGTTTTGGAAGTGACTGTAGCGCACCTCTAACTATATCACCCATTTCAGCTGCTCCCCATAATGTAAATACAATTATTGAAACTGCTTCTCCACTTAAATTTACATTCAATGCAGTTGTTACTCCAAAATAGAATATAAACAACCATACAAGTGTAGGAATTATTCTAAAAGCTTCTAGATACACTCTATTTAGAAAAAGCACTATTTTATATTTTGATGTTCTGCTAAGACCTAAAATAATTCCCAAAAGCGAACCTATTATTATTGATATAAATGCAATTTCTGCTGTTGTCAGTAAACCTTCAAAAATACGCTGAAGATTCTTACCTTGAAAAATAACACTAATTGCCGAATTCTGCATATCTTAACTTCCTTTCTAATAATGATAAAACAAACGATATAGGTAAAATTATAATTAGATACACTATGACAAGCATTGCTAGTGATTCAAATGTTCTATAATACATTCCTATAAGATCCTTTGTTAAATTTGTCACTTCTATTATTGATATAGCTCCAAGTATGGAAGTCTCCTTTAAAAGGAATATAAAATTTGCACTTATTGAAGGCATACTTATTGAAAATGCCTGAGGAATAATAACATATCTTATAAGCTGAGTTTTAGAAAGCCCAATACTTATTCCAGATTCTATCTGTGATTTAGAAACTGCCTCAAGACCGCTTCTAAAGGCTTCAGCCATATAACTTCCACCTAAAAATGCAAGTCCTATTACAGCACAAGTTGTTTCACTCATTTTTAGACCCCATTTTGGAAGTCCAAAATATAAGAAAAATATCTGAACTAATAACGGAGTGTTTCTTGAAAGTTCTATATAAGCTTGTACTATTTTTTCCAATATTTTTACTTTAAAATACAAAATTATGCTACAAACCAAACCAATTATAATTGATAATATTATTCCTATAAATCCAAGCTTCAACGTAAGACCTGCTGCTTCTGCATACGAAGGTATATTGTCAATAATAAAATTCCAATCGATGCTCATATTTCTATCACCTTTCCATTTTATGTATTAATTCTTACTAAATCTGTAGGATTACTTGTATCTTATCAAATACCACCAATTTTGTCAACATTAAATACTTAATGATATTTTTGTAAAGCAAGAAAGCATTCGTACTTGTACGAATGCTTTAAAGCTTTATAAAATCTATATTCTACACCAGTATTTTTTTGTAATTGTAAAAAATCATAAGAATTTTACTCAATTATAGATTGAGAGTATTAATTTAATTTTAGCTTCTCATAATGTACTCTAGATAACTCAAATCTATCATTTAAAGGTGTCTTTGACTCTGCATACCCAAACGGAATTATTGCAAAAGGATGAAGATTATCTGGCATTTGAAAAATTTCCGCAACTTTATCCATCCGTTCTTTAATAGGGGCAATCCCTAACCATACACCACCTAAACCTAAATGAACAGCTTCTAAAAGCATATTTTCTACAGCTGCACTCAAATCTATCTGCCAATATTCAGGAAATTTAAGATTTTCATCATTTCCTAAAACTACAATTGCCATTGGTGCTTTTTCCAGACATGATGCATAAGGACTGGTTTTAGATAATTTTTCTAATGTTTCTTTATTTTTTACAACTATAAATTCCCACGGTCTCTGATTTCCTGCTGATGGTGCTGCCATGGCTGCTCTTAATATTTGTTCACATTTTTCATTTTCGACTTGTACGTCTTGAAACTTTCTTACACTTACTCTTTCAAACAATTCTTTCAAAGTAATTCATCCCCTCAAAACTTATTCTTATTCTGAATACCCAATATTAATAATTTAAATTTACACATAAATAGACCTTCTTTATGCAAAGTTAGATATCCTATATAAAAATAGTATATTCTGATTCATAGAAAAAACAATAACGTACTTTTTTGTAAGTATCCTTGTTCAACTTGACAATTAATATCTCCTATAAAAATTCTTATATTATTTCTTTAATAATATGTTTAATATCTATTAAAGAATAATGGACTTATTGCATCTAAATATACAATAAGTCCATATATTCTTTAAATTATTAAGCTACGTAATCTGAGTATTTTTTCTCATCCAGTTCATCTTCACTCTTTGCAACTATTACTGAGCAAACACAATCACCCATTACATTAACTGTTGTTCTCATCATATCAAGTATTCTATCGAATCCTATTATAAGAGCAATACCTGCAAGAGGTAAATTTGCTGACTGAAGCACCATTGCAAGTGTAATCATGCCAACTCCAGGAACACCTGCTGTTCCAACTGAAGCAAGTACAGCAGTAAGTATAACTGAAAGAAGTACTCCAACACTTAAATCTATATTATAAACCTGTGCAATAAATATTACTGCAACTCCCTGCATTATTGCTGTTCCATCCATATTTATAGTAGCTCCAAGAGGAAGTGAAAAAGAATATATCGATCTGTTCACCCCTAAACCTTCCATTGCCTCCATACTTAACGGAAGTGCTGCGTTACTAGATGATGTTGAAAATGTAACACCTGCAACCTTTGCATATGCTTTATAAAATTGTGATAGTGGAAGTCTTGTAAGTACTTTAAATAATCCACCATAAATTATGAACGAATGTATAACCATTCCTATTGCTACAACCACAATGAATTTTGCAATGCTAAATAATGAATCAAATCCAACGGAAAATACAGTCTTAGATATTAATGCACATACACCAATTGGTGCTAAAATCATTACAAGATCAACAACTTTCATTATACAGTCATTTTCTGAATTAAATAATCTAACAAGTGGATCTCCCTTTTCACCTATAAGATTTAAGGCAAATCCTATTATAACCGCAAAAACTATTACCTGAAGCATGTTTCCTTCTGCCATAGCTTTTATAGGATTTGTTGGAATCATATCTAAAAATACCTGAATAAGCGATTGTGATTCTGGTATAGTATATTCTCCTTGCATAATACTTGATAAATCTAATCCACTGCCCGGCTTAAGTAAAAGTCCAAGCCCTAGTGCAATTGTAACTGCAATCCCTGTTGTAATCATATAAAAACTTATAACCTTACTACCTACACGTCCTAATTTTTTAGCATCTCCAAAAGTAGACATTCCACATACAAGTGAGATAAATACAAGAGGTACTACTGTCATCTTTATTAAATTAATAAATCCTGTTCCAAGAAATTCAATAATACCTCCAACAATAAAGGTATCCCTAAATGAGCCCTCTGGAATCAATTTAATTAATAATCCTAAAATAATTCCTAAAATAAGACCGATCATTATCTGACCTGTTTTATCTTTTAATAAACTTTTCATCTTTTTTCTCCTTTGTACTGTTTCCTTTAAGTTAACTCTTATACATTTTTACAAAAAATACTTTTATAACTTTTGTACAATTTAATTTTTGCAAAAATGATATTTTTCAAAAGAAAAAATTGCATTTTTTCTTTTCTTCATAATAAATCCCAATCTATATTTATATAATCCAAGTAGAATTCCACTAAAATACATAGGTTTTATCAGAGTTAACAAAGAAATATCGAATATTTATCACGCATATTAATATATCATCCTTTATTATTTTTTGCAAGAAATCTATTTAAAAAATTGCATTTTTATCTTAAACATTATTAAATTCAACAAAAAAAAGAATCCTATCCTTAAATATTAGATAAGATTCTAATTAAATATTTTATTTTAGCAAGATACTTATGAGCATTATAAACCTGTTACTTTTCCAATCTCCCTTAAATCGTAAAAACCAAGGCTTTCTACTTCAGATTTAAAATCTTTACTTTGAATAAGCGCAATAACTTCTTTAAAGAAAGGTTTTTCCAAGTCACATTTTTTAATTACAATATCATATTTTTCTTCCTGAATAGGAATAAAATCAATGCCTTTTACTTGTGCTGCAACTTTTTCGTTTCCAACTCCCACATTTCCTTCTCCTCTTGCTATACTTGCAGCTACTGAAAAATGGGATTGTTTTATGTTTTTATATCCGTTTATATTTTTATTATCTATATTATTTACCCTTAATTTCTCATCAATCAATATTCTTACTCCAGAACCTTTTTCTCGATTTACAATAGTTATGTCTTCATTCAATAAATCATTCCAGCATTGAATTTTATGTGGATTTCCTTTTTCAACATAAAACCCAATGTTTCTGTAGACAAGGTTTATAAGTATGAATTCTGTTCCAGGAAGAAGCTTTTTAACATATGAAATATTATATTCATCAGTATCTCCATCCCATAAATGACATGAACACATTGATATTTTATCATTATATAAATCAAAAAGACTTGTATAACTTCCAGCATTAGCTCTTAGTATACGATATGACATTTCACTTTCTCTCATTTTTTCTGCTATTATATCAAGTATCATGTCCTGCCCGCTTATAATTATATCATTCTCCTCTTTTAATACACTTTGTTCATTAACATGCTCATTATTATTTTTTGTAGCAACTATTCCCTTTTGTTTATTAATATATTCTTCAACATCACATTTATCTATTCTCAACTTCTTGCCGACCTTATATGATGGAATTTCTCCTCTTTTAACAAGTTCATACACTGTATTTTTTGTTATTTTCAGCAATTCAGCAGCTTCTACTGCACTCAATGATTCTTTATAATCCATACAATACCTCCTGTGTCTTAATTATAACATCATATTATTATAACTGCTTTACTTATTTTCCATTATTTATTTGAATATATTATCTATATTCATTATTAAACTTCCCTAAAAAAAACATAACAAAACATGACGAAACATTATAAAATTAACATATTTAAACTTTGATTTATTGACTGAAAAATATACAGGTGATAAAATTTACTGTAATTATAATTGTTGTAAATATGGCAAAACATATTAATACTTATACAATTTCAGGAGGAAAATATGAAAAGAATTAAAACTATTTTATCTACTTTAGTAATATGCACATTAGGATTATCTCTTATAGGATGTATGAATTCTAAAAACAATGCTGAAAACTCTGCATCAGAAACTAATCAAACAAATGACAAGTCTAATGTTGAACTTACAATTTCTGCTGCTGCAAGTTTAAAGGAAGCAATGGCAGATATTGAAACTGAATATAATTCATCCAATCCAGAAGTAAAATTAACTTTTAATTTCGGTTCTTCAGGATCACTTCAAAAACAAATAGAACAAGGCGCTCCATGTGATTTATTTATTTCAGCAGGACAGTCTCAAATGAAATCACTAGATGAAGAAAATTTACTACTTGAAGGTACAAATAAAAACCTTGTAAAAAACTCCCTTGTATTAATCGGGCCTAAGGATACTAGTTTATCAAGTGTGAACGACCTTACATCAAATGATGTGAAACATATTGCTATGGGAGAACCTACAAGTGTACCGGCAGGTAAATATACTGACGAAGCGCTTACAAATATGAATCTTAAAGATTCAGTATCTGAAAAACTGACTTTTGCAAAAGACGTAAAAGAAGTACTTGCATGGACAGTTTCAGGAAATGCAGAAGCTGGATTTGTTTACAAAAGTGATGCTTTAAGTTCAAATGATGCAAAAATAATTGAAACAGTTCCAGAAGATAAACATTCACCTATAACATATCCTGTAGCTGTACTTAAAGAAAGTAAAAATCCAGATGCATCAAAAGAATTTGAAGATTTTTTATTCAGCGATAAATGCAAATCTATTTTTGAAAAGTATGGTTATGAAATAGCATAAAAATTCTTGCTTGATAGGAGGCTTTAATTGAATATGACTAATGATTTTTCACCTCTTTGGATTTCCATAAAAACCGCCCTATTATCAACTTTAATAACTTTCTTTATAGGAATTGCAGTTTCATATTTTATGGCTAATTACAGAGGAAAACTTAAAGGAGTTATTGATGGAATCCTTACACTTCCATTAATCCTGCCTCCAACAGTAGTAGGTTTTTTTCTTCTTCTTATATGTGGTAAAAATGGTCCTATTGGAAAGCTTATGATTTTATTTGATAAATCTATAATTTTTTCATGGAGTGCAACTGTAATAGCTGCTATAGTTGTATCATTTCCAATGATGTATAGAAGCGGTCGCTCAGCTTTTGAACAGATTGATACAAACTTGATTTTTGCTGCAAGGACTCTTGGTTTAAGTGAATTCAAGATATTTTATAAAATTGCTCTCCCCCTTGCATGGCCTGGGATTATAGGCGGTCTTGTCCTTTCATTTGCAAGAGCAATGGGAGAATTCGGAGCAACATTAATGCTTGCTGGAAACATACCTGGAAGAACTCAGACAATGCCTCTTGCAATTTTCTTTGCTGTAGAAGGCGGTGATATGCAGAAAGCGTTATTATGGGTTCTAATTATAACAATGCTTTCACTAATACTTATTCTTGCACTAAACTACTGGTCAGAAGCACAACTTAAAATCATTGGAAGGAGAATAAAATAGTGTCTTTATATGTTGATATAGAAAAACAATTTTCATCATTTAAGCTTAAAGTTAATTTTGATAGCAAAAATGAAGTCTTAGGTCTGTTAGGCGAATCCGGCTCTGGAAAAAGCATAACCTTAAAATGTATATCTGGCTTAATCACTCCAGATAAAGGGCAAATAATCTTAAATGATAAAGTATTTTTTGATAGTGAGAAAAAAATAAACTTATCGCCTCAATTGAGAAATACAGGATATTTATTTCAAAATTACGCACTTTTTCCTACAATGAAAATTAAAGATAATATAAAAATAGGTATTGCAAATATGCAAAAAGAAAAACAGAATCTTCTTATGAAAGAATACATAAAAAAATTTGGTCTTTCAGGTCTTGAAGATCGTTATCCATGGCAGCTTTCAGGGGGACAAATGCAAAGAGTAGCACTTGCGAGAGCATTAATAACATCACCAGACATATTGCTCCTTGATGAACCCTTTTCTGCTTTAGATATGCATCTTAGAAACAATATGGAAAAAGAACTTCTTTCAATTATAAAGGATTTTAATAAAAATGTTGTTTTTGTAACCCATGATATAAGTGAAGCATATAGAGTCTGTGACGAAATAATAGTGTATGAAAATGGAAATTCTCTAAAAAAAAGAAATAAATATGAACTTTTCACTCATCCCAAAACTCTTTCAGAAGCAAAACTAACGGGATGTAAAAATATATCAAAAGCATCTAAAATAAGTGATAATAGTATTATGGCTGAAGACTTTGGATACAAGTTCATATTTAGTGAAAAAGTACCTGATGATATACATTATTTATGTATAAGATCTCATAATATCAATATTTCTCAAAATATAAATTCAAGGAACACACATCCTTATACAATAACTAATATTATAGAGAATCCTTTTGACTATACTTTATATATAAGAAAAGATTTAAATTCAAACAATAAACCTATAGAATTTACTATGTCAAAAGATAACTTTAATTATAAAATTGGGGATTTTTTATATGTTAATTTTATGGAAGATAAATTATTCTATTTTTAGATAATCTTTTTCATTAATACTTAGAAATTAATTGTCTACTTAAATGTATACTAAAAAAGCTGATCCATATTTGATATAAGGACCAGCTTTTACTTATATATTTTTTTCAAATAATCCTTGGAAAAGAAATGCTTTTTTGATCAACAAAAACATCTTATAAATCTACTTTTTTACAACTTTCTCTTTTTATCATATTTACTGGTATAACATAATTAGCAGAAAATTGAACATCATTTTCTAATGATGTAATAATAGACTTTGTTGCTATTTCTGCCATTTCTGATAATTCCATTTTCATGGTAGTAAGAGGCGGATTAAAATATTGGGCTGCTTCTATATCATCAAATCCTATAACTGAAACATCTTCTGGAACTCTGATTCCTTCTTCTTTCAATGCTTTTATAGCTCCAAAGGCAATTTTATCATTACTTGCAAAAATAGCAGTAAATTTATTATTTTTGCTCAGCAATTTTTTTGTAGAATTATATCCACCTTCTTCTATAAATTCACTGTGTATAATCAAGTTCCTTTTTATAGGTATATTTGCATCCTTTAAGGCTCTTTTATATCCTTTTATTCTATCATTTGATGAAAATTTGCCTGTACCTCCTGTAATATGAGCAATCTCTGTATGATTCATATCTATAAGATATTTTGTAGCATTATATGCTCCTCTATAATTATCAACATTTACAATCATACATTTATTATATGTATTATCATCTGTTTTAATAGTTTGATCAATAAGTACAACTTTATATCCACCATTAATCAATTTTTTTATTACACCATCATTATCATTCTGACCAATGAATATTCCACCTGAAATTGTTTTGTTGTAGAAACACTCTTTGATTTTCTCATATCCATCTGCATTATGTATTATATGCACAAGAACTGTATAACCCATTTCACTTGCATTTTCTATAACAGAGCTTGTAAATTCTAAATAGTAAGGACTTTTTGTAATTCTATTTTTTAACCCATAAGTTCTCTCAACCATATCAACAATAAATAACCCAATCACCCTATTTTTACTCCCAGCAAGCATTCTTGCTGATGCATGTGGTACATAGTCATATTCTTCTATTATTCTTAAAACTTTTTCTCTTGTTTCTTCTGGAACATTTGGATAATTATTTATAACTCTTGACACTGTACTTCTTGATACACCAGCAATCTTTGCAATATCACTACTATTCATAAAAACAATATCTCCTTTTTATATAAACTCGCGTTTATAATATATTTTATAATATTTAGTATAATCTTTCAACTTTTTACTATTATACTTTTAAAAATACATAAAAAGAATGTATTGTGGATAATCCAAATACATTCTTTATTTTAGTCAATTATTTCTTTAATTCCTTATACATGTCAATCATTTCTTCAACTAAAGATTTTATAGTTTCAGCTGCAATCATCTGATCTTCTGCATGCATTATAATCAATGAAAATTCAATCTTTTCACCCGATGCTTCTTTTTGTATAAGTGATGTATGCGCGTGATGACCTTTAATAAGATATTCTGATGCTTCTTCTAATTTTTTATTACATTCATCATAATTTCCTAATCGAACAGCTCTCAATGCTTCTACAGATAGTGATTTAGCCATTCCTACATTACTTATTATTTCGAATGCTATTAATTCCATTCCTTCCATTGTTAAATCTCCTCACTTAGTGTCTTTATTTTATGCTACTTCAATTTCTTTCTCTATTTCTTTTTGAGCAGCTTTGTTAGCTGCGATTACAAATGGCGAGTATATTAATACGCTAACTCCAAGACATATAAATCCTATAACTAAAGCAAGGATATTTCCACCAGTTCCCAAGAAAGGCATTAATGGTCCTGGTGTTGTCCATGGAATACCATAAGCAACTGGTGGTATTATTTTCAAAATGCAAATAGAAGTATAACCAATCATAATATTCACTATAGGAGTTAATACAAATGGAATTATATAAATTGGATTCAATACTATAGGCAATCCAAAAATAACCATTTCGTTTATATTAAATAATCCAGGTGCCAAAGAAAGCTTAGCAATACTCTTTTGATCTTTTGTTTTACTAAATATTAAAATTGCTATTATAAGACCTAATGTACATCCTGATCCACCATATTCAGTAAAGGCAGTTGCAAGTCCACTGTATGTTACTGGATAAGGAGCTCCCCATGCACTACCTGTTGCAGATACATGTAAAAGATTTGCATTAGTTGCTTCAGAAAACATAGTATCACGAATTGCTGCTATAGTGTTTGGTCCATGTATACCCATAACCCATAGTGCTTGAGATAAGAATGATAATACAAGTACTGATCCTACACTTTGGCTTAACGCTGTTAATGGTGTTTGAATTACATTATAAATTAATTCATGCAATCCACCTGGTGCAAATTTCTTAACGATAAAGTTTAAAATTGAAAATGATATAGTTGTTATAATAATTGGTAATAATACTTTAAATGTTCTTGCTACTGCTGGTGGTACTTGGTCTGGCATTTTAATTTCTAATTTACTTGATTTCGATAAAACTGACATTAATTCACCAACAAGTAATCCAACGATTATTGCTACAAACAGACCTTGAGCCCCTGTAAATCTTGTTGTTATATAATTAGTTCCTTCTACTGATAAATAATCAGGATAAACTATGAAATAAACTGAAATAGCTGTAAGTCCTGTAAGAAGATCATCGCCTTTTAGACTCTTGGCAAGGTTTCTTGCAATAAGAAATACTACTAATATTGCAAATATATCTGCTGATCCCTTTAAGACTGGACTGAATATTGCCTGGCACTCTCCTATGTTAGGAAATACTTTGTCTAATTTTAACATTTTTATAATAAATCCGTCTGGTGATAAGAAAACATTGTTAAGCAATACCATTAATGATCCTGCCATAGTTAGTGGAAATGATAATATAAACGCATCTCTTACTGCACATATGTGTCTTTGTGAATTGATTTTTGCTGCTATAGGTACTAATAATTTTTCAATCGCACCCTGAAATTTATCCATAATACTCATATTAATTTTCTCCTTACTATAATTAATTTTTTATTTTATTTTGTTAAGTGTATCTTCTAAAATAGCCTTCCCATTCATAGTTCCATATAATCTCATGTCAATTACTTCAACAGGTATTCTACCATTTACAAGCTTTTCAACTTGTGGTTTCTGAAAACGTACTTGTGGTCCTAGAAGAACTATATCAACAGTATCTATAACAGAAGAACATTCTGCTACTGGAAGAGCACTTATTTCAATTTCTATTCCCTTTTCCTTTGCTGCTGATTGCATTTTTGTAACTAATAAACTGGTTGACATTCCTGCGGAACATACTAATAATATTTTTTTCATAAATAATCACTCCTAAAATAATTTTTATAATTTATATTAATTTGAATTATGAGGCAACTTTATATTTCTTCTCCATTTGAGCCTATAACATTCTTATACCAATAAAAGCTTTTCTTTTTTATTCTTCTTAAATCCTTTTCATCATTCTCATCTCTATCTATATAAACAAATCCATAACGCTTTTGATATCCATTAAGCCAACTTAATAAATCTGTAAATGACCATGTGCAGTATCCAATAAGATCTACACCATCCGTTATTGCTTCTTTGCAGGCATTAACGTGATTTTTAAGGAACTTAATTCTATATTCATCGTTTACAACATCGTTTTCTTCTAGTTTATCAAACTCTCCAAGACCGTTTTCTGTTATTAATATAGGAAGATTGTATCTGCTTGTTAATCTTCTAAGACCTACTCTAAGTCCTGTAGGATCAATTGCCCAATCCCAATTAGTAGTTTCTAAATTTGGATTTGTAACATTTTTAAATACTCCTGGTATTCCACTTTCTTTTGTTGTTCCTTTTTTACCAGTATTATTAATTCCTTCTGCTGCGCCAACTCCATCTAATGGATTCATTGCTACAGTAGCAGTCTGGTAATAATTTATACCTATGAAGTCAGGTTTTGCTTTTGCTAATAGTTCAAGATCACCCTCTTCAATTACTGGTGCTATTCCTAATCTTTCATAATATTTCATTGCAAATGCTGGATATACACCTTTACAGTAAACATCAAGCCACCAGTTGCTGTTTAAATCTTCTGCATTTTCTGCTGAAAGAACATCATCTGGATTACAGCTGTATGGATAAACAGGTCCATATGCAAAACTCGGTCCAATCATTCCATCTTTTACATAAGTTCTGAATGATTCTATTACTTTTGCATTAGCTAAATTAGCGATATGGTTTACATTAAGCATTCTCTTATGATCTTTAACACCTGGTGGATGTAAAGCTGTAAGATATCCTAAGGTAACGAATACATTCTGCTCATTTAATGACACCCAGTACTTTACTTTGTCACCAAATCTTTTGAAAAGAGTTATACAGTATTCATTGAAATCATTTATTATTTCTCTTGATTCCCATCCACCATATAAATCTTGTAAATGTTGTGGAAGATCCCAGTGATATAATGTAATAACTGGCTCTATATTATTCTTTATAAGTTCATCAATTAAATCTTCATAGAACTTAATCCCTGCTTCGTTTATTTCTCCTCTTCCATTAGGATATATACGGCTCCATGCAATAGAAAATCTATATGCCTTAAGTCCCATTTCAGCCATTAATGCTACATCTTCCTTATATCTGTTATAATGATCGACTGCAACATCTCCATTCGTATCTTTAAAAGTTGTTCCAGGTATTTTAGTATATACATCCCATATACTCCTACCTTTTCCATCTTTATCCCATGCACCTTCAACTTGATAAGCTGCTGATGCTGATCCCCAAAGGAAACCATCTTTAAATTTTTCTAGTTTTTCATATATCATCTAATCATATCCTTTATAAATTTATTAATTATGCCTATTTACATAAATATTTTTATTTTTTTATTTCTGAATTTATTATTGCTCCAAGTATATTTGCATCGTTATTATACTTGCATTTTTCTATTTTAGTTGTAATAAAGTTTGCTTCAAGGTAATCAATACAAGTACTTTGATACTTTTCTCTGAGTTTCTCAATAAACCATTTTTCTTCAGATATGCCTCCACCTATGCATATGATTTCTGGATTATAAAATACAGTTATAGTTATAAGTTGAATTACTATATTATCTATCCATTCTTCTACCGCACTTATGGCAATTTCATCTCCATCTAAATATCTTTCACATATTTTAGTACCATATTTAGTTTTAATATCGTTTTCAACTTTGCCATTATAAATTTCTATTAATCCTGTAATAGAAGCACCATCACCCATTTTGTTTATTTCTTTAGTTTGAAAGTTTATAAATGGGATATTATGAAATTCACCAGCAAATGCATCTTTTCCATATATAACTCCATTTTTATCACATAAGCATCCTCCAGTTCCTGTTCCCAATATTAAAAATCCTGAAGATTTGCTTCCTTTTGCATTTCCTATTGTAAACTCACATAAACCTGCAGACTTTGCATCATTAATTGATGCAACTTTCTTGTTTGTTCTTTTAGAAATTTCATCATTTATATTTGTTCCATACATTATTGAAACATTAGGTGCTGCATATGATTTTACGTTAGACTGTTCATCTATAAGTCCTGGTGCACTTACACCGATTACATCTATTTCATCATTATACTTAACGTTTGAGCATAAATAATCATAGAATTCATCTTTGCTATCAAATTTTAAAGATTCAACTTTCCATTTATCCTTAATATTATACTTCTTGTCTACTAATGCAAATTTGATAAAAGTTCCTCCTATATCTATTCCTAAATTATATCTTTCCAAGTTATCACTCCTTTCAAATAATAAATTTTATCTTCCTAATTAAGACAATTGATCTTTTATGATTTTTATAACTTTTTACTACTATTAAAATCATTGTAAACGCGCGTTTATAAGTTGTAAAAAAAATTTTTATTTTTAATTTAAAATAAACAATAAACGCTTTATTTATAGTATATTCATCATATAAAATAATATAATTCTTATATCACTTTTGTAAACACGCGTTTATTTGATATTTATATATTACCTTATTTCTTACTATATTTCAATATATTTTATAAATAATATAAAATTTTTATTTTTTAACAACAATCTAGATTAATTATTTTTAGACTTATTTTCACTAGAATTAAGTATAGTGTTGTTATTTAATAAATCTTCTTCTTTAAAACTTTGATCAACTTTGTTAAAACTATTCTTATCTACTAAAGCTTCTGTTTTTAATTCATTCCCATAAGAAATAATATTTTCGTTGCCAGCATTTAATTGATCATTGGAAGTCAATTCATTACTAACTACATTTGTTTCATTATTAGAAACTAATTCATGAGAATTTGCAATATCCTCAGTTTGATTTTGTATCTGTTGAGAATCTGATGTTACATCTTCAATCTTTACATTATCTATTGTAATAGTATGATTTTCAATAATATTTCCTTCTCCCATTGATATTGTTAACGCAGCTTTATCATCGCTTTCATCATTCATTGTGAACTCAATAGAGTAATTTTGTAACTCTCCATTAAGTGATATTTTCTTTACTTCACAATATGGTTTCCAGTCTCCACCATTTTTTTGTACAGTAAATTTAATATCTCTAGCAAGTGTGCTCTTAGCATCAAGACTCACTTTATATTTTTTACCCTTTTCTAATTTTATATTTTCTTGCTTTAGTTGAACTTTATAGTCTTGATCTCCACTATTAGTTATATTTATATTAGCTTGATTATTATCTGAATTAAATGTTGCTCCATTTTTAATAGACTCATCTACATATTGAGACCATCCTTCAAATCCTTTACCAAAATCACCATTATTTACAATAGAACTCCCAGAAGTATTATCGTTTGTGTCATCATTAGAATTATTTTCATCATTATCTATAGAATCTACTTCTTTAAGTTGTACATTATCTATTGTAATAGTATGCTTATCAGTAATTTGAGTCCCATCTACTGCCCCCATTGATATTGAGAATATTGCATCTGAATCAGTATCTTTTTTCATTTCAAATCCTAATTTATAATTTTTAGAATCACTTGTTAAATTAATTATATTAGATCCTGTATATGCATCCCAATTGTTATCGCTTGATCCATCTCTTTGAATAGCATACATTATCTTTCTGTCTACTGTACTCTTCGCATCAAAGCTTAGTTCATATTTCTTTCCTTTTTCCAACTTAACGTTATTTTGCTTTAATTGAATTTTCCAATCAGCATCTCCAGTATCAACAATATTAATTTGAGCAGCATTATCTTCTTTTAAGCTATCAACACCATATGTTGGTTTGCTTGAAAGTCCACCATCAGCAAATATTTGCCATCCAGTAAATCCACCACTGAAATCTCCATTTCTTATAAGTGCATTTTCTTCAATTCTTATATTATCGATATAAGTAGTACCCTTTGCACCTAATAAAAATTCTAAATCTCTACTGTCTTCAACATTTTCTGTGTTAAATTCAAATTTGAAAGTTTTCTTACCTTTAGAAAGATTAGCATCAAAAGCTTTTCCATTAATCATTGCTTTAATAGTCTTATCTTCATTTGCATATGCATCAAAATATAATACATATTGTTTATTATCTTTTAATGCAAGTTTACTTTGTTTTATTTTTAAATCTTCCAATGATGAAGAAGATTTTTTAACGTTTATTTTCAATTGTCTTACATTGTTATTATTAGTTACAGAAACACTTGCATCTTTTTTTAGAGAAGATTCAATTTCCCAATATTTCATACGATCTTCGCCTACATCAAATGTTCCATTATTAACATAGTTTCCATCTGGCATTACTTTTTTAGAACCATCATCATCTTTAATAACTTGGCCTATTTTTTCAATTCTTACATTACTTATTTCAACATTAGCTTTAGAATTTTGATTTCCAAGATTAAATTCCAGTCTTGCATTTGCATCATCTTCTTTATTCATAGTAAATTCATATGAATAATTTTCTTTATTAGATGTTAAATTTAATTTTGTATCATCAAAATATCTTACATAAGATTTATCTGGACCTGAAATATCCACAATCATAGTTCTCTCATCATCTGCCTTTGCATCAAAAGAAACTTTATATTTTCCACCTTCTTTAAGAGGTACTCCTGGTTGTACTAATTGTATAGAATAATCTGCTGTACCTTCATTTTCAGTTTTAATCAAAATTTTATTATCAGCTATTTCAGTACTTCCCACACCATTAAGAGCAGTTTTAAATTCCCAATTTTTATCATCTTGTTTTGAGAAATCTCCATTAACAACATAATTTCCTGTTTTATCTGGTTCTCTAAAAACAACATTCTTTTCTGGTTTTTTAACGTTTTCATCATAACTATCTTTTTGGTATACTTTAACATAATCAACTTTAAGTTCTGCATTGTTAAAGTCTGTATTTTCATCAGGATTTCCTGGCCAACTTCCTCCAACTGCTAAATTGCATTGAATATAGAATGGTTGATCAAATGGTGCTGGATAAGTAACTTCATCTCCACCTTCTACTTTTGTAAACCAATCATTAACTTTGTGATATAAATTGCCATCGATATAGAATCTTATTTCTCCTGGTTCCCATTCAACAGAATATGTGTGATAATCATCTGCAAATGTTCCATTTTCTAATGTGTATGTTCCTTGTTGCTCTGCATGAGGCTCTCCATAATGTATTGTTCCATATGCTTTTTCTGGTTCATGTCCTAATACTTCCATTATGTCTATTTCACCACATTTTGGCCATTGTCCATATAAACTTTCATCATTTGGCATCATCCACAATGCTGGCCATAGCCCCTTACCTTTTGGAGTTTTTGCTCTAATTTCAAACTTACCATATTTAAATGTCTTCTTATCTTGTGTTGTAATTTTTCCTGAAGTATAATAATCTTTTCCATCTTTTTCTGTTTTAATAGCCTTAATAACAAGATTTCCATCCTTTACAGATATATTATCTGTTGAGTCTGTATATTCTTGTAATTCACTATTAACCCATCCTGGTGCATGTTTTTCATAATTCCAGTCATTTGTATTTAATGTGTCTCCGTTAAAATCATCTTGCCAAACAAGATTCCATTTTTTATTTTGAATTGTGCTACCACTGTTGCTACTATGATGTTTATTGCTATTACTTGTTTGACTATCTTTATTCTCATCTTTGTTTTGATTGTTATTTTGTGAACCCGCGTTTATTGTAGCGCCAAATATTTTATCATTTTTTACAACTGGCTTTTCTCCAATAGCTTCACCACTAGTTCCAAATTCGTATTCTTTTCCATCTATAGTGATTTTTCCAATGTGCATAGCCCCATTTTCATTTAAATAATATACTTTATCTGAAACACTAATTACACCTGTTTGCATTGATCCACTTTCGCTTAAGTAATACCATGAATCTTTATCTTTGATCCAACCTGTTTTCATATCTCCAGCTTCTGAAAGATAATACCAGTCATTTCCGTGTTTTACCCAACCTGTTTGCATTGATCCACTTTCACTTAGATAATACCATGAATCTTTATCTTTTATCCAACCTGTTTGCATATCTCCAGCTTCTGAAAGATAGTACCAATTATCCCTATCTTTTACCCAGCCTGTTTGCATTATTCCATCATTATTAAAATAATACCATTTTGAATCATAATAATTCCAAGATACTGAATGTTTATTATTCTCTATATATTTCCAAAAGTTATTTTCTTTTCTCCATTCTGCATTGGTTTTCATCGGTGATGAAATAAAAGCCACTCCAATAATTGATGCACTTAATAGATATTTAAAAATCCTTTTCTTATTCATACATATTCTCCTTCTTTATTTTTTTAATTAGTTTTTAAGAAAACTTACTAAACCGGTTTCAGAAAATACTATGAGCAACTTATATAAATTTTACACAAAACATAATTCCTATTAGGCATATACTATTTTATTCTTTTACATGATTCTCTAACAATAAGTTCCACTGGAATAATTTTGTTAACTACGACCTTTTCTTTTTTATCAATTTGATGAATTAAAATAGTAGCAGCTTCGCTACCTATCATATCACATGACTGTTTTACTGTAGTTAGTTTAGGCGTAACATATTGAGATACATCACTATCATCAAATCCTATTATTGATATATCATCTGGTACATTAAAACCTTCATCTTTTACTGCCTGCATTGCACCAAGTGCACATTTATCACCAGCAGCAAAAACAGCTGTAGGTCTTTCTTCAAGTTTCATAAGATTTTTCATTGCAACATATCCACCATCAAAATCAAAATTTCGCCCTTTTTGTATATATCCATTCCTAATTGGTAACTTCAATCTATTCATTTCATGTATATATGATTCCTGTCTTATATTGCTTACCCAGTTATCATTTTCTTCCATGCCTGTTATATGAGCTATTTTTCTGTGTCCTAAATCATATAAATATTGTATTGCCATTTTACATCCTTGTTTATTATCTGATGTAACTGTTGCAGTATTTTCATTATACATATCTATAACTACAGTTGGAAAATCACTTTCTATAATTTCACTGGTTTCCTTGTCATTAGGTATACTACATATAATAGCTATTCCATCAACACTTCTATATTGGAAATATTGTAAAAATGAATCAATCTTTAATCTATCATTTTTAGAACCAAGTAACAAGGAGTAGCCTTTCTTTTCAGCTTCCTTTTTGAAAGATTCAATTACTGCTGCAAAAAAAGGATGTTTTAATCCTATTTCAGAATTTTCAAAATATACCAGACCTAATGTCCATGTTCTTTTGGTAGATAAGCATTGTGCTTCATAATTAGGTTGAAAATTTTGCTCTTCTAAAATTTTTTTTACTTTCTTCCTTGTTTTATCACTTATATCTGAATAATTATTTATAACCTTAGAAACGGTTGCCGGAGATACCCCTGCAATTTTTGCTATTTCATATATTGTACTAATTTTTATCAATCCCTTTTTAGTTTTTATTTATCCATATATTTTCTGAGTAATAAATTCTATTTTATACAATAATTTTTCAGATTTGCTCTTACTTATGCTTTATATATGAATTCTATTTTTATTAATTTCCAAATTATAATATTATGTTTCCAATTAATAATTTTTCTACCTATTTACAATGAAATTCTCATTATATATACATATAATTATATTATTTTAATATATTCACCAATTATCAGAAACCGGTTTCAAAAATATTTCACCTCCTTAAGTAATTGTTTACAGTTATATTATATTATTTTTTTAACGTTGTCAATATCTTTAATATTAACCACTATTTTCATAAATGTAATTTTACTTTTTAAAATAGTAATAAATATATTAGATAGTGCTATAATAATATCAACTACTTAATTGTTATATTATCCCAATGGAGAGGAGCAAATTTTTATGGGAAAATTTTTTAGAAAGGCCTTTGATATTGAGTTAGAGGACTCATTGACGTATCCATCTACAAAAACAATATGCGAGACAATTTTAAAGAAAGAAAGTGATATTCAGTTTATAAATACAGATATTCCAGTATCTTTTAAGCAACGAAATACAACCTTTGAAGTAAAAGTTGAAATGGCTCGAGGTGGATATATATTAATTTGTAAGGAAGTAAAATAAAACACTCTACTTAAAATTAAAAATCAACCACAAGTTGGTAATTTTAATATAATACTAATAAAAAGTAGGCCTGTCTTAAACAATTGAACTGCTCTCTATCATATATACATGGAGCAGTTCAATTTGTATAACCCTACTTTTTTCTTATTAAAATTATATATAATACAAGCATTATATTAAACATAACCTAAATTATTAATTTTCTACCCCTTCAAAACTCCAAGTACTTTTTCTCTTAGTTTGTCCCAAGCAGGCATAATAATATTTGATTTATTTTTTAATTCATTAAAGCTTTTATCAAGAGCACTCATTTCTTCAACTGCATGACTGCAATGATTGCTTATTACAAATTTCCCAATACATGTTTTATACATGAAATAAAGTCTATTAACCTTTTTTTCAAATTCATCTGTATATTGTTTTTCTTCACCTTCAGGGCATATTGGATACCCTAAACTCTTAAGCATATTATATGCTTCACTTGTTGCTTTTATTGCTATAGCTGCATCTTTTTTCTTTGCCATTTTCAAATTACAGTTTAAAGCATAACATAAATAGCACCCCGGCAGAATTTGTGCAGCATGTGATAAGAGCCACCCTTCCATATTCTGCTGAAATTCTAACTTATATGATGACTTTAAAAAGGCTGTTTTAATTGTTTTTTCAAATTCATCACTTAATTTGCATCTTAGCCCTCCCAATGTCATTCCAATCCTCAATGAATGCATACCTACGACCTTATTATCTTTTCTATATCCACCACTACCTTGAAAACCAAAACCAATTTCTTTCTTACTATGAGATATTTTTAAAATTTCTTTCTCACAATATTCTGGATTCATATTGTTTCCAACTAATATTATATATGGACTTACATTTTCCCCTAACGACTTCAATATATTAAGAGTATTATTATACTGCATCACCACGAAAATCAAGTCGTATCTGTCACTATTTTCAAGTTTATCAATTGTTCTTACTTTATCTCTTGTTTTATAAAAATAACCATAATGATCAATTGTGAGTCCTTGTTCATCTATAATCTGTTTCCAATTTCCCCTTGCAAGTATCGTCACATCATTTCCCGCTCTAAATAATTTATGTGCAAGCACACATCCTATTACTCCTGCTCCATACACCAAAATTTTCATATAAAAACTTCCTACTCTATAATTAATTTGTTATTATATACTCCTAAGTTATTAGTATATTCTTCTTTTTAATCTAGTCTATGCTGTTAATTTAAAAGTAAAAAGATTATTTGTTTTTGCTCCTAATTATTATAATTTAATTTTATAACTAAAAAACTTTCTTCAAATCACTTTTATACATTTATAAAAATCTTCATCTAATAATCAACTTTTTCAGTTTCCTTACTTTTAATAGCCTCAAGAACCTTATCTTTTTTCATTGGAAGTTCCTGAATTCTAACACCTACTGCATCATACACTGCATTACTTATGGCAGATACAACTGGATTAAGTCCAACTTCTCCCATTCCTTTTGCTCCAAATGGTCCTTCGGGTTCATTTACTTCTATTGTAAATGTCTCAATTTCAGGCATTGACTTTATTTTAGGAATACCTATTTTAAACAAATTATCAGTAATTACTTTTTCATCAGTTTCTATGAATTCTTCACTTAGTGCCATACCCATTCCCATTAAAACAGAACCTTCTATTTGCCCTATTACATTTTTAGGGTTTATGGCTTTTCCTACATCTTGTGCTGCAAGAACCTTTAAAACTTTAACTTCACCAGTTTCAGTATCAACTTCCACTACAGCACCTGCTGAAACAAAACAATATGCATAATGAATCTTAAATTCCTCTTCTTTCATTCCAGGAATCAAATCACCACATATCTTGTGAGGATATGTTTTAGGTGGAATATAGTCCTTTTCATCTAAAATACTGTCATTATTATCTTTACATAAATCATATGCTTTCTTTAATAATGACTTTGTTATAATAATATCCCCTTCATTGTTTGTATGATTTTTATGAAATTTCATTTCTTCACTTTCAGCTGCCATTTTCAAATAAAATGAAAGTTTCGGCTTTACTGACTCACCTGTTATTTTTACAGCATTTCCTGTAACATAAGTCTGTCTTGAAGCTGTTGTCATTCCTCCATCTGGACATATTTTTGTATCATTTGCAACAATTTCAATACATTCATATGGCACTTTTAATACTGTTGCTGCTATCTGTGCACATATTGTATCACAACCTTGTCCCATATCTGCTGCACCTATTCTCACTTGAATATGTCCATCTTCCATAAGCTCTATTGCTGCTTTTGCATCATCCAGAATTCCTGTACCAATTCCTACATTTTTATATGAACTTGCTATTCCAAAGCCAATCTTTTTCCTCAATTCAGATGGTTTGAAGTTATTACGTATTCTTTTCATTCCATCACTTACTGCTTCAAGAGTCTTAAGATATCCTGTTCCACCAGTAAGCTTTTGACCTGTGCCTGTTTTCTTTCCATCATCAATACCATTTATTCTTCTAATCTCTGCCGGATCCATATTGAGTTTTTTAGCTAATTTATCTATCTGAATTTCACATGCAAAGCTTGGCTGAGTACTTCCAAAGCCTCTAAAAGCTCCTTTAGGGTTATTGTGAGTTGCAACTCCATAAGAATCTGCTTGAAAATTTTCAACAACATATGGCCCACTTGCTGTTACTGCTGATCTAAAAATTACTGGCTTTGTTGCCGATTCATATGCTCCTGAGTCTCCAATTACCTTTGATTTTACAGCCACAATTTTTCCATCCTTTGTTGCACCATGTTTCATCCATATATGCATGGGATGTCTTTTTGTACTTATTCTTATGGATTCTTCACGACTCAATGTCATCTTTACAGGACGTTTTAAAATTACTGCTGCAAGGCATGCATGTATTTGTACTGTAGTTTCTTCCTTTCCACCAAAACCTCCTCCACATGGAGTATATATTACCCTTACCTTTTCCATAGGCATATTCAAATTAACTGCAATATTCTCTTGAAAGCTTATTGAACCTTGGCTTCCTGTGTAAACTTCCACACCACCTTCATCTGTAGGAAGTGCAAGACACGATTCTGTTTCAAGATATGCATGTTCAACTGCTGGAGTATAATAATTACCTTCAACAATTACATCTGCTTTTTTGAACCCTTCTTCAACATTTCCCTTTTTTGCATGAACTTCATGAACAATATTATTTTCCTTATTTTTGTTTACTAATTGTGAACCTTTTTTAAAAGCTTCAAGAGGATCTAAAAGTGCAGGAAGCACTTCATATTCAACTTCTATAAGCTTTGTTGCCTTTATAGCAGTCTTTTCATTTTCTGCAAAGACTGCTGCAACTGCTGCTCCAAGATATTTAACTTCCTCATTTTCTTTTATCAAAACCGGCTGTTCTTTTGTAAATACACCAAATGCATTTATTCCAGGTATATCATTTCCTGTTAAAACAAGAACTACGCCTTCTAATGCTTCTGCCTTTGAAGTATTAATTTTCTTTACAAGTCCATGAGCATATTTACTAAAAACAAGCTTCCCATAAACCATACCCTCTGCAGTATAGTCATCCGCATAAATTGGTGCTCCAGTAACTTTCTTAATTCCATCAATCCTTGGAACTCCAACTCCCACATAATTATAATTTTTTATTGAACATCCATCATCTTCATAGTGCTTCTTATATTTTGCTGCTCTTTTTACCGCTCTTATAATACCTGCATATCCTGTACATCTGCACACATTATCCTTTAAAGCTTCTTTAATCTGTTCATCATCAGGATTATGAACCTTATCAAGAAGAGCTTTTGTTGACATTATCATTCCAGGTGTACAAAAACCACACTGAACGGCTCCTTCATCAAGGTAAGCCTGCTGAATATAATGAAGTTTTTCTCCATGAGACAGTCCTTCAATTGTTTCAATTATTGCACCATCAAGTCTCGATAATTTTACGATACATGAACGCTTTGCATCACCATCAATAATAACTGTACAGGCTCCACAGTGACCTTTTTCACATCCATTTTTTGTACCCATAAGACCAAGTTCATCTCTTAAATATCTCAAAAGAAAAATATCCTCTGTCAGTTCCTTTTTCATTGTGATTTTATTTACTGTCAGCGTAATAACTTTTCCCATAACTAACACCCCGTTTTTTAAGTTAAAAGTTCATAATTATGATAACTATAACTTTCCCCCATAAATTCCTCTCTGTTTCTTTCTGCCTAACCTCTTCCTTTACTCTCAATTACTACTTAATTCTTCCCTTTTACTTCTGTATTAAAAAAATACTTAATAAGATTCATAACCACTATTTTTCTATACTGTGCAGTTGATCTTTGATCATCAATTGGATTTATATTTTTATCATAAATTTCAATAGCTTCTTTTATAAATTTATCTAAAGTATTAATTTCTTTTCCAATAATAAGAGTTTCAGCTTCCTTTAATCTTACTACTGTTGCACCTACTGCTCCAAAAGACATTCTTAAATCCTGTACTCTTCCATTTTCCACATTGCATAGTCCAGCAAAAGAAAGTTTGGAAATTGCAGATGCTTTTCGTGCTCCCACTTTTTCATAATGTACTATATTAAAATTTTCTTTAGATATTGTAATACTCTTTAGAATTTCATTTTTTTTCAGTGCAGTTCTTCTTGGACCATATATGAAGTCCTCAATATTTATAGTTCTCTCTAATCCTTCACTAATTACATTACACCTGCTGTTTAATGAATATAAAACAGGTAAAGTATCACCTGCTGGTGAAGCATTGCATATATTCCCACCAATTGTTCCCATATTTCTTATTGCTGGTGAAGCAACACCTCTTATAGACTTTTTTAAAATTTCTGGTACATATTCATTTCTTAAAAGTGAAGCTAAAGTACATCCAGCACCTATTACTATTTCCTCATTATTTTCATATACTTTTTTAAGTTCATCTATCTGCCCTATATACAATATATTTTTATCAAACTTTGGCAAAAGTGATGTTTCATTTTTATATCTCACCATAAGATCCGTACCACCTGCATATACTATTACATTTTCACTATTTAGTATCTGAAGAGCGGCATTTATACTTTTAGGAAGATAACCCTCAACATTTCCTACCATAAACTGTCACCTCTTTCTGCTGCCATAAGTATTGCCTTTATTATCATGTTGTAGCCAGTACACCTACACAGATTTCCAGACACTCCTTCTCTTATATCTTCTTCAGTTGGATGTGGTATTAAACTTAAAAGTGCATGTGCAGCCATTATCATTCCTGGCGTGCAAAAACCACATTGAACTGCTCCTGCTTCTGCAAAACATTCCTCTAAAATCTTATACTGCTTTGTTCCTTTAAGTCCCTCAATTGTTATAATTGATTTACCTTCAACAGATCCAAGGCTTACAAGGCATGAATTTACAAGTTTTTTATCTATTATAACTGCACAAGCTCCACATTCTCCTTCACCGCATCCTTCTTTAGGCCCAGTGATATTTAAATCATCCCTCAAAAAATCCAACAATCTTTTACTTGTATTTTTATTTGCCCTAACCACCTTATTATTAATTAAAAATGTTATTGATTTATTCATTTGTTATCGCCTCCATTATATATTCAGGAGTTGCTGGAACTTTATTTATTTTAACTTCAACAGCATTTTCTACAGCATCTACATAAGCTGGTGCTGTTCCAACAAGAGTAAGCTCACCTGCGCCCTTTGCTCCAAAAGGTCCAAGTTCACATGGATTATCTATAAATACATTTTTTATATTTACAACATCCTTTGCTGTCGGGATAATATAATCAGTTATGCTGTGCTGCTTTAAAACTCCATCACTACATTCCATATTTTCACATGATCCATAGCCAAGACCCTGAATAACTCCTCCCTGAACCTGTCCTTCCATAATAGTCTTGTCAATTTCTTTACCAACATCAAATGCTGAATATATTCCCTTTACATCTGTTACCCCTGTTAAAGTGTTAACTTCAACTTCCACAACATTAACTCCCCATGAATAACTTGGATAAGCATCTCCACAGAAGTTTTTTTCATCCCATGGAATAAGGTCTGGATGTTTATAGCTTTCTATTATGATTTGTTCTTTTTTATCAATCCACTGTACCTTAAGCTTTTTTGCAGCTCTTTCAAGAAGCTTTCCAACAACCATTACAGATCTTGATGCTGCAGTTGGTCCTGAATCTGGCACTCTGTCTGTATCTGGATTATTATAGATTATTTCATCATAATTAATTCCAAGAACCTGTGCCACAATCTTTCTTAAGGTTGTCTGAAGTCCTTGTCCCATATCTGTATTTGCTACAAGTATCTCAACTTTATCATCCTTATGTTTTAAAAGCTTTACCACAGCTTTTATAAAATCTCTTTCACCACTGCCTGTAAAACCACATCCATGAAGGAATATGGACATTCCTATTCCTTTTTTAATAATTTCCTTATTATTTTTATTATTTATTTCATTTTTTATATATTTCTTTGAAAAATCACACATATTCTCAATTTTGTTTACCATTTCTTCCAGCTTTACATCATAGAAGAAGTTTCCACCTGTTGCCGTATCATCACCACGTTTTACAAAATGTTTCTTCTTAAATTCAAGTGGATTTACTTTAATCTTCTTTGCAATATGATTCATGTGAGTTTCTATTGCAAATATGCTCTGTGGACCACCAAAACCCCTAAACGCTCCATTTGGAACTGTATTTGTCTTTACCACTTTTCCATGCACTTTTAAATTAGGAATGTTATACACTCCAGTTGCACAAATTAGTGATCTTTGTAAAACCACGCTTGAAAGACTTGAATAAGCACCACCATTTAAGATGATATCAATATCAATTCCTATAATATTGTTATCCTTATCCAATGCAGTTTTATATTTTAAAAAAGCAGGATGACGCTTTGTTGTAGATGACATATCTTCAATTCTATTTAAAATTAGTCTGACAGGACTTTTCGTCTTCATGCATGCAACTGCTATCTGTGAACCTAGAATTGATGGATAATCTTCCTTTCCTCCAAAGCCTCCACCTGTTGTTGTCTGGACTATCCTCACTTCATCATCTTTGCACCCCAGTGCCTGAATTACTGCGTTCTTTACATAATAAGGACATTGCATGGTTCCATAAACAGATACTTTATTTTCTTCATAAACACCTACAACTCCCTGTGTTTCAAGATATGCCTGTTCCTGATATCCGGTTGTAAATTCTTCTTCAATTATTACATGTGCGTCTTTGAATGCTTTATTAACATCACCTCGTCCATAACCATACTCTGCAAATATATGATTAGAAATTTTCAAATCCAATACCGGCTCTTCTTCTTCATATTCAACTTTTATCTCATTTACAAGTCTAACTACTTCATCTAAATCTGGTCCTGCTACAAGCAGTATTGGTTCACCTATATAGTTAACCTCTTCATCTGCAAATACAGGCATATCATTTTGAATTATCTTCACCTTGTTCAATCCTGGAACATCCTTACCTTCAATTACAAAATAACCATCCTTCATACTTGGCATACTTATTTTCTTTATTTTGGCTTTAGCTTTTAAAGATCTTAATGTCTTAGCATGAAGACAGTTTTTAAATTTCATATCTGCAATATATTTAGCACTTCCACTCACCTTAATTTCGTGATCTGATTTAGTAACTGATCTGCTTATATCATTTATGCATGATTCCATGATTACACCCCCTTTACATTACCATTACAAGTTTCTTAGAATACATTGTATATTGCCTTAGAAGGACATCTTGACTCACATAAACCACATCCAAAACAATTCTTTGTATCTATTTTAATTTGATTATCTATAATAGTTATTGCAAAATATGGGCATGCTTTTTCACATAATCTACAGTTATTGCATTTGTCTTTATTTATAAGTGGATATTCTGGCTCATATTTAACTTGTCCTATAGACAATTTTTCATTTATTACTTCTTCAACAGAATTGAATCCATGTTTTTTTAAGGCTTTTGGAAGTTCTTCAATTAATTTTTCATATAAATCCTTTCCCTTTAACATGGCAGCAGATAACATCTGTACAGCACTTGCACCAGCAAGTAAAAACTCAATAATATCATCTGCACTTGAAATTCCTCCAACTCCTATAATTTCACATTCAGGTACTGCTTTTTTTATTTTATGAATTAATGCAAGTGCCATAGGTTTAATTGCAGGGCCTGATGTCCATACTTCACCTTCCTTATTTCCAATAAGAACACTTCTTTTATCAATATCAATATTCATTGTTGGACCTAATGAATTTATTGCAACTATTCCACTACCTTTATTTTCAATAACCATCTTTGCAAACCCTATTGGATCTGGTATATGAGGACTCATCTTCATAAAAACAGGCTTTTGCGTGAATCTTCTTATTGCTTTTAAAGTTTCTTTTATATTACTTAAATCCTTTCCTACATAATGAGTTGATATTTCAAAAGCATCTGCAAACACATCTAATTTGGGAATGAGAAATTCCATATCTTCTTTTGTATATCCTACACTTATTATCAAAGGCTTATCTTTTAATTCCTTTTTTATTGATGGCAGAAATTCATCTATCCAAATTTTTGGAGCATATTCTGACCATAATTCAGCATTCATTATGAAATTTTTTCCTCCATATATACAAGGTCTCACAACTTCTGCTTTCTTACTTGAAATTGTCTTTGTAACCATTGCACCTACACCAAATTCATTCAGTGCACTTATTTTATCCTTATCTCCAACTAACGGCCCTGATGCGGGCATTAATGGATTTTCTAATTTTATTTTTCCTATAGTTGTGTTTAAATTCATACTACATCTCCCATCTCACAATATTTTAACTTTCCTTTATATGATCCCATAATCTTTGGGCTACACTCTCAGCCTCTTCATATATTTTTTCTATATTCTGTACAGTCTTATAATCCTTTATTTTTGTTACTCCTTTGCACCATACATTGGAAGGTTTAAAGTTATCCATAATTCCATAAAAATAATGTCCAAAAGTATTTTCTTCATTAACTGGAGTAAAGCTCTTATAATCTACAGTAATAAAATCGGCTTCATATCCTTTTTCAATTCTCCCCAATCTGCATCCTAAAATCTTTCCTGCATATTCATAATTAGCTTCTATTATTTCTTTTAAATTATTTAAATTAAAAACAGTTGTACTTTTATATTTAAGATGCATACCATATAATAAATTTACAATTTCTCTACTAAAATTAAATCCTAAGCCATCATTCCCAAGAATACATTTAATTTTTCTCTTTTGAAAATTTATCACATCTGCAAGTCCAACTGCATTGTTTAAATTTGAAGTTGGATTTAAAGCTATATATATTTTTTTATTCTCCAGTATATCCTTATCTTTATCATTTATATAAATACAGTGAGATAAAATTGAGTTTTCATTTAATAAATCATACTCATTCAGTCTCTCAACAGGAGTTTTGTTATATTTTTTCATACTGTTAATATTATCTTCATCACTCTCACCTACATGAATATGTATAGGCATTTTCTTAATTCTATCTTTTATTTTTCTTAAACTATCATTATCTAATGTAAGACATGCGTGCATTCCAAAAATTCCACGTGCATTACTATCTTTACATTTTTTATTAAAGTCTATATTTTCTTCAATACACTGATTTAAGTCAAATCTGTCACTTGTCTCAAAGCAAAATACTCCCCTAATTCCACCTTCATCACATACTGACTTTTTTAATACATCAAGGCTTCCTTTTATTATCCTGCCACTTGCATGATGGTCAATTACAGTAGTTACTCCATCTTTAAGAAATTCCATACTGCTTATAAGTCCACTATAATAAATCTCTTCTTCACCAAGTGCCCTATCAAGTTTCCACCACATGCCTTCAAGAAGCTCTACAAAGCTTTTGGGATTGCATTTTGTTACCCAGCCCCTTGCAAAAGTTGAATAAATATGGCTATGACAATTTACAAGTCCAGGCATTAAAGTTTGTCCATTTAAATTGATTATTTCATCAAATTTATTGGCGTTATGATGTTTAAAATCTTCCATTGAACCTGTTTCAAGGATTTTTTCATTAAAAATAATATAAGAGTTCTTTTTTAAGGTTTCATAATCAAATATATCTACATTTATTAAAGCTTTTATCAAGTTCAATTCTCCTTTCAATATATGAACCACTAGATGAATTTTTTAAAAACTCATTATTATTCACAATCATATTTCCTTTTGCAAAAACAGCCTTTATACTTCCCTTTAGAACCTGTCCATCATATATTGACTCTTTATCATTAACTATTGTTGTATTATTAGGATCAAAAACTACAATATCTCCATCACTACCTACCATAAGGCTTCCTTTTTTAGGATAAAGGCCATGAATTATAGCTGGATTTTCAATAAATTTAGGAATTATTTTTTCCTTGTATAAAGTGTACATATTTAAAAATGAATATTTTACGCCATCAACTCCCATTGCAATATCACTTGTATATTTTTTATTTTTCATATGCTCTGAAAATGGACAGTGATCTGTTCCTATTATATCTATTCCATCAATATTATCCTTTAATTTTAACCTCTCACTTTCTGCTCTAAGTGGAGGAGTCATTGTATATCTATATCCATTCTCACCTTCATAAACAGATGAGTTAAACTTAAAATAATGTGGTGCACTTTCAAGTATTATGCTAGAATGAAGGCTATCTTTAAAATTTTCTCTCACTCTTTCTACAGTTGTACCGCAATTAGTATGAACTATATATAAAAGTCCATTTCTATATGCTGCCATTTCACAAAGTTTTAACACTTCACTTATTTCAGCTATTGCTGGTCTTGCCTTTTCATGATCTTTTACAAGTATATTCTTCTCTTTTATAAGATCATTATTTTCAGCATGAACTACAACTCTGCACTCATATTCCTTTGAATATTTTAAAAGTTCATCTATTATATTGTCTTTTGTCATTCTTCCAGTGGATTCATAAGTGGTAAAAATTTTTATAGTTGGCATTCCAAGTGCTCTGCCTTTTTTGAAAAGTTCTTTTACATCTTCTTTAAAACTTCCTAAGGTAACATGAAATCCATAATCAATAACGCTATCTTCAGCCTGTTTCTTTCTCTTATTAAATTCAAAGTCCAGTTCAGAGATATTGTTTATTGGATCAAGAAAATCTATATATGTTGTGATTCCTCCAAGTGCTGCATTAATTGAGCCTGTGTGAAAATCCTGTGCCGATACATTTTTGCCTACACCAAGATTAAAATGTACATGGGGATCAATAAAACCCGGCATAATAATGCAGCCTTTAGCATCATACACTTTACTACAATGCATTATTGACGATGTTACAGATTCTATTACACCATTTTTTATATAGAGATTGCTCTTTATAAATCTTCCCTCTAAATATACATATCCATTTATAATTCCTAAATCCACATACTCACACCCTTTACGATGCTACTTATTGCATCTTTTTTATAATTTTCTACTATAATTATTAATATGATATAAACACCAAATTTAATATTATCTAAGTTGCATTTTAATCCGATTTATAATACCCATAAAACACAAAAAGAGCCCTATTCCCTTATGTGAAATATGACTCCATTGTCTTTATTTAAATCAAGTATTTCTACTAAATTAATTTTTTATTAAACTCTGATAAAGCTTCATTATAATCCTGTGCAGTATCTACATCAAGAATAATACTTTTATCTTCTATTATTTCGTAAGCTACTTTTCTATTTTTTAAAAATTCACGAAGATTATAATCATCACTTTTTACAAGAATATCCTGCACAATGCTACTATCAGCCAAGATAGGATGTCCCCCTTTACCATAAAAGCTTGGAATAATAACCTCTTTGTTCTTATTCTCTTCTTTTATGCTTTTAGTTAATATCTCTTCAATAACTTTCTTATTTATTAAAGGATAATCTCCTGGTGTTAAAAAAAATTTTTCACTTTCCACCTGTGATATTCCCTTTTTTATGGAAGTAAACATGCCTTTTGGATAGTTATCATTATATACTGTTACTACCTTTTCATAATCTTTAACAAGCTTTTCTATTTTTTCATATTTAAATCCTGTAACAACAATAATTTTTCTACAGCTGTCATAAAAACCTTCAATGCACCTTTGCAGTATTGTTTTTCCTTCAATGTCGAATTCCATTTTAAATCCATGTGCTCGTGTTGAGTATCCTCCAGCTAAAATTACAGCATCTACAGACATCCTACTCTCCCTCCATACTATGTTTTTCCTTGGATATTTTTATAATTTAACAATTATACCACTGCTACCACCAACATAATCCCCATCCCTAATAACAGCATATCCGTTTATAATCACATATTTTATTCCATCTGCATACTGTGTTGGTTCAACATAAGTTCCCTTATCTATTATTTTATTTTTATCAAAAATGACTATATCTGCTTTTGTGCCAGGAGCAAGATGCCCCCTGTCTTTTATTCCCATTGTCAAAGCACTTTTATATGTCATTTTAAAAATTGCTTCTTCAAGTGACAAAGCCTTTAGTTCTCTAACATATCTTCCAATTCCCCTTGCAAATGCTCCATAAACCCTTGGATGTGGTTTCCCTCCAAGAAGTCCATCTGTACAGAAATTCTGTTCAGGTCTTTTCATAAACTTTATTACAAGTTCTTCAGATCCATAATAATCAATCATACCTACTGCATTTTCTTCTTCAATCAATAAATCTAATGCTGCTTCTACTGGATCTTTACCTTGAATATCTCCTATTTCTTTCAAATTTTTTCCTATAAACTTTTCATTTCTTTGATTTTTTACTGATGTTATATAAATTCCATCTGTTCCTGCAAACTCAATGAAGTTATCCCATTTGCAGTTTTTCTCATAAATTTCTTTGATAATTTTAGGTCTTAATTCATATGAACTAATCCTTTCAAGCATCTTCTCTGTTCCTCCACTTTGAACCCATGGTGGAATAATTACACTTAGCATCGTACTTCCTGCTTCATATGGATATTGATCAAAAGAAATTCTTATTCCCTTTCTTTTTGCATCTTCAAGAAGTTCAATTATTTCCTGACTTTTATCCCAGTTATTTTTTCCACATATTTTGAAATGTGAAAAATGTACCTTAACGCCACTTTCACGTCCTATTCTTATTATTTCTTTCATTGAATCAATTATTTCATTGGCCTCACTTCTCTGATGAACTACAAATATCTTGTCATACTCCGCAACAACCTTGCATAACTCTATTAGTTCTTCAGTATTCCCATAAGCACATGGTATATATATAAGTCCCGATGAAAGTCCTATTGCACCAGATTTTAGTTCACGCCTTAAAATATCTTTCATCTTTTCTAAATCATGCCTTGAAGCTATACCATCTGAAAGTCCCATGGCTTCCATTCTTATGTTTCCATGGGGTACCAAATAAGCTATATTAGAAATAAGCTGTCTTTCTTCAATTGCTTCAAAATATTCTTTTGTAGTTTCATATTTCCATGATATCTTATCACTATCTCCATCAAGTCCACTTAAATTTTTTCTCCAGTCTTTAACATACTTTAAAGGTGTAGGAGCCATGGATATTCCATCTTGTCCAAGAACTTCTGTTGTTATTCCTTGAAAAAGCTTTGGCATTATATTTTTATCACTTAAAATCATCAAATCCGAATGGCTGTGTGTATCGATAAAGCCTGGTGAAACAATAAGTTTTTCAGCATTTATTACATAATCCATAGAATGTTTCTTGTCTTTTAAGTTCTTGCCAATTTCAATAATTTCATCATTGTTTACAATAATATCCCCATTGTATGATGGTCTTTTTGTACCATCAACTATTGTTCCATTCTCTATCATCCATTTCATACCCTTCACCCCTAATCACAATATTAAATGAGTTCAAGTAAAGAATCCATTATTACATAATATCCTTTACATGCCTTTTCAAGCTGTTCTATTTCAATATATTCATCAATAGTATGTGCAATATTTTCCTTTGATGGTCCAAAACCTATTGTTTTTATTCCTGCTTCTCCTGCATAATGACTTCCATTTGTGCAAAATGAATAATTTGTTATTTTAGGCATAATACCTATAGATTTAAGTTTTTCATAAGTATTCTTTACAAAGACTTCATTTTCGTCATAACACCATGCTGGGAAAAATCTTTCGCCTTCAATAAAGGCTCCAGTATGACATTTTTCCTTTCCTCTTGCATATGAAACCTTGTAATCAACATTCCGTTTATTCTTTCTTAATTCTTCAATTAATTCTACAATTGGTTTTAATACACTTTCTTTTGTTTCTCCAACAAGAAGTCTTCTGTCATAAGTTGCTTTACAGTAACTTGGAACTACTGATGCTCCTGGATATGGTGAAGATTTTATATCTGTAAGTTCTAAAATACCTTTTCCAAGAAATTCATCTTCCTCATAAGGAATTTCCTGAAGTTTGTTTATTATTTCAGCCATACTGTAAACCGCATTAATACCTTTTTCAGGATTAGCTGAATGAGCAGGAACTCCAAAAGTTTCAACTACAACTTCAGCTCTACCTCGTTGTCCTATTTTTAAATTTAAATGAGAAGCTTCACCTATGATAACATAATCTGGCTTTACATATTCACTTATATTTCTTGATGCAACACCTTCAAAACATTCTTCATGCACAACACCTGAAATATATATTTCTCCAGGAAAGTCCTTATTATTATCTTTTGCAAAGTATTTTGCTGCAATTATCATGGCAGAAAGTGACCCCTTCATATCAGATGTTCCTCTTCCATATATTCTCCCATCTTCTATAACTGCTCCAAATGGGTCATGACTCCACTTTTCTGAATCTTCAGCTGGAACTGTATCAATATGTGCATCAAATAATACTTTATTTCCGGGTCTTTTACCCTTTATTTTTCCGATAATGCTTCCGTACTTATCAACAATCACATCATCAAATCCGCATTCCTTCATTTTTTTTTCAAGAAATTCAACAAGCTTTCCTTCATTTCCTGAGTAACTCTGTATTTTTATAATATCCTGACATAGCTTTATAAGCTCTTCTTTTTTATTATTTTCCATTTATAACTCCTCCATACTTAACTTTACTATATAAAGTTATTACCTCTACATTTACACCATAAGATTTATATACATTTCACTATGAACTTTACAATTACACTTTAGAAATCAAATAGTTATTTCTACTTCAATTGCTGACAAAAAATACACACAAGAAGCATCAAATGTCAATTATCAACTACACTATATAACAGGCATTATTATATTATATGCAACATTACTTCTCATTAAAATCATATTATTCTTCAATAATGGATTTATAAACATCTGGATCTGTATTTCCCTCTGTAGATATTATAAGAACATTTGATTTTTCATTTAATTCAAGATATGTTTTTAATTTATCATATTCAGGATTTGTCATTATTTCATCAAGGACTCCCATTCCAACAGCACCTGACTCTCCAGAAGTAATCTTAGGATCATCTTTTAATGGTTTATTTAACATTTTCATTCCTCTTTTAGTCATTTCATCACTTACACTTAGGAAAACATCGCAATATCTGCTTAATATCTCATAACCAAGTGGATTAGGCTCACCACATGCAAGTCCACACATAATTGTATTTAGATCTCCACCTACTGCTGTACATTTATTGTTAAGAGCTGATTCAAAGAAACATGCTGCATTAGAAGGTTCAACAAGGATTATTTTAGGAGGATTTTTTATATATTCTTCTGTAAATACACTTGCCATAACCCCTGCAAATGCTCCTACTCCTGCCTGAAGAAATATATGAGTTGGAATATTCTCTTTAAGCTCATTTATAACTTCTTTTGCAAGAGTTGAATACCCCTTCATTATCCATTTTGGAATATCTTCATACCCTTCCCAAGCTGTATCCTGTATTATTGTCCAACCGTTTTTCTCGGCAAGTTCATTTACAAGTCTTACTGTTTCATCATAGTTATATTCTGTTATTTCTCCATATGCACCTAAATCTGTTATATTTTTCAGACGATTTTCTGTACTTCCCTTTGGCATATAAATCCTGCATGGTACTTCAAGCTGTTTAGCTGTCCATGCGACTCCACGTCCATGATTTCCATCTGTTGTTGAAACAAGAGTAATATCCTTTAATTCTTTTTTCCACTCGCCAGATTTAAGATATTCAAATGTTATTTCTGACATATCTTTATTAATCATTTTGCCTATATACTTGCCTATTGCAAAAGATGCACCAAGAACCTTAAATGCATTTAATCCAAACCTTGTTGATTCATCTTTTATAAAAACATTTTTAATTCCTACTTTTTTTGAGTAGTTTTTAAGTATATGAAGTGATGTTTCAGAATATTCACTAAAACTTTTATGATAATTTATCGCTTCATCATCAATATACAATCCATAAAATTTTTCCTTCTCAATTTCCTTTTTATTCTTTAAATTATCATTTTTCTTCCAGATTATTGACTTATTCATTTACCAATACCTCCAAATAAATTAAATACATATGTCTATTTAATAATAGAAAAAGTCTTACTCTATTATGAATAGAATAAGACCTCGTTGTCTTTTTAATTATGCTAAAACATTTAATATAAGTATAATCTTGTAAATTTATACAGTCAATAGAAATTGATCATTTAATCTAAATTTTATTAAATTGCCCTGCCACAACAATATCTTGCTATGATATTCTCACATGTTCCAAGATATATTAATTTTTCAATTCTCTCTTCAAGTGTGCCATTGTAATATTTCCATAGATTTTTATCATCAATTATCAATGCATCAAATTCATATCCTTCTTCAAAGCTTCCTACCTTCCCAAAGAATTTTCCACCACCTTTTGTTGCAAGATAAAATGCCTCTGAACTTCTCAAGCCTCTGCTTCCATCATTATAATCAATTGCCCTTATTTTAGATAATTTTATTGTATCTGCTATTGTAGAAAACATACTTATCTTTTCTCCTCCTGCAAGGTCTGTTCCAAGACCAATATTATAATCATCCATCATCAGTTTATTTATAGCGCAAACTCCGCTTGAAATATTTATATTAGAATTTGGACAATGTGCTATGAAAATATTATTTTTCTTCATTCTTGAAAGTTCATCTTTTGTTAAGTGAACACAATGTGCCATAACAGTGGTAGTTTGTCCCAAAAGATTATGATCATCATAAACATGTCCATAACTTTCTGAATCTGGATAAAGTTCCTTAACCCATTTTATTTCAGATATATTTTCACTTAAATGTGACTGTACTGGTAAATTATCTTTTAATGCCATTTTTCCTAAAGACATCATAAGTTCACTACTACAGCTTGGTACAAATCTTGGTGTAATTATGGGCTTTACATAATCATATTTATCTTTATACTCATCTATCCACTCCTCAGTTTCTTTTATTGATTCTTTTGTTGTTTCAACAAGATAATCTGGAGAATTAATGTCCATATTTACTTTTCCTACATATGCACAAAGTTTTCTTTTGCTTAGTAAATCCATTAAAACCCCTGTTGATTTTCTATGTATTGTAGAAAAAATCACAGAACGCATTGTTCCATTATTGTACAAGTCGCAAGCAAAATCCTTATACACTTTCTCTGCATACAATACATCACTAAACTTTGCTTCTTCCTTAAAAGTATAATTATTGAGCCATTGTAAAAGTGTCTTATCATATCCAAGTCCACAAAGTGAATACTGGGGAGCATGTACATGTAAATCTACAAATCCCGGAATTATTAATTTATCACCATAATCAGTTACTTTTAAAGTTTTATACTCTTCTGGAAGTTTATCAAATATTCCTATGACATAATTATCATTTACTACAATATATGAATTTTTTAAAGTGGTAAATGTTTCGCTTTCTTTTGTAAAAATTATATTTCCTTTAATTATTAATATGTTCTTTTCTTTACCTGTCATAAACATCAATCCTTTTTATATAAAATTAAAGAAGTTATATGCATATATAATATATTAAATATAACTTCTTTGTTAATTAATTCTATTTTATTTTATTGAATCATCATAATTTATGATGAAAATTGGCTATTATAAAGATCATAATAAAATCCGTGTTTTTTAATTAATTCTTTATGATTTCCCTGTTCTACTATTTTTCCTTTATTCATAACTAATATTTTATCAGCACTTACTATTGTTGAAAGCCTGTGGGCAATAACAAAGCTAGTTCTTCCACTCATCAGTGTTAAAAATGCCTTTTGAATTCTCATTTCTGTAAGTGTATCAATAGAACTTGTTGCTTCATCCAAAATAAGAATTCTTGGTTCAGCAAGCATTACTCGTGCTATAGTAAGAAGCTGTCTTTGACCTGCTGATAGATTTTCTTCATTAATCACTGTATCATATCCATCTTTAAGTCTTTTTATAAATGAATGTGCATGTGCCTTTTTAGCTGCCTTAATTATATCTTCTTTTGATGCATCTGAATTTCCATAAGAAATATTATCACTTATTGTACTATTAAAAAGCCATGGATCTTGAAGAACCATTCCAAAGTTCTTTCTAAGGCTATCTCTTGTTACATCGCATACATTATTGTCATCAATATATATTGCACCCTTGTCTATATCATAAAATCTCATTAATAAATTTACAAGTGTTGTTTTTCCACATCCTGTAGGTCCTACTATTGCTATTGTTTCCCCCGGTTTTGCTTCAAAAGAGAAATCTTCTATTAAAGGAATACTCTTATCATAAGAAAAATACATATTAGTTATTTTTATATTTCCCTTGCAATTTTCAAGTTCTATTGCATTTTCCTTATCAGGACATTCACCTGTTTCATCTATTATGTTGAAAATACGTGTTAATGATGCAAACGCTGTCTGTATCTGTGCTGTAATTCCTGATATTTCATTAAATGGTTTTGCAAACTGAGCAGAATATATTAAAAAGCTTGAAATTATTCCTACAGAAACACCTTTAGTTATAGCTAAAATACCTCCAACTAGTCCAACAGCTATATAAGAAATATTATTGATAAATCTTGTACTTGGATTTATCAGTGCTGATGCAAACATAGCATGAGTGGCAGTTTTGCATAGATTATCTGAAATTTTTTCAAACTGTTTCATTGACATTCTTTCTCTATCAAAAGCTTTTACTATCTTTTGATTTCCAACTATTTCAGATACAAATGATGACAGCTCCCCAACAGACTGCTGTTGTTTTACAAATGAGGTCTGACTAAATCTGCTTATCATTGATGCAATAATGAATCCTACTGGTGTTACAACAAGTATTCCTATTGTAATCTCTACATTTAAGTAAAACATACAAAAAAGTGCTGTAACAACTGTCACTATCCCTGAAAATACATTTGTAATTGATACTGCTAAAGCATCACTTACACTATCTAAATCATTTGTAAATCTGCTTATTATATCTCCATGCTTATGATGATCATAATAAGATAATGGCTGCTTGTTTAAGCTTTCAAAAGTATCTCTTCTCATATCCCTTACGATTATATACGCTACCTTATTTGCATATCTTGAAATAAACCATTGAAATAAGGATGAAATTATATATATAAATCCAAGACCTATTAATATACGGTATAAATTATTAAAATTAACTCTATTTATTCCCTGCATATTATCAATTGCAACTCCGTTTAAATAAGTTGCCACAACAACTGCAATATTACTCATAAATGCACAGACAATAGCCAGAATAACTTGAAATTTATATGGTTTCACATAAGTTAATGCTCTCTTAAAATTATTCATAAATTTTCCTCCTCTATCTAGTCTGTGATTCATATATTTCTCTATATGTATTGCAGCTATCTAATAATTCTTCATGAGTTCCAAGTCCCATACAAATTCCATCGTCTAAAACTAATATCTTATCTGCAGATATGATTGAACTTATCCTTTGAGAAATTATTATTGATGTTGTGTCTTTTAAATTATCTCTTAAGGATTTGCGAAGTTTTTTATCTGTTTCATAATCTAATGCACTTAAACTATCATCCAAAATAATAATCGGTGGTTTTTTTATTAATGCTCGAGCTATTGCAAGACGCTGTCTTTGTCCACCAGAAAAATTCTTGCCACCTTCATAAATAACAGAATTTATTCCATCTTTCATTCGGCTTACAAATTCATAAGCTTCAGCATTTTTCAAAGCATCTATTATTTCTTCATCACTTGCATCTTCTTTTCCCCATTTAATATTATCTGCTATAGTTCCCGTGAACAAAACTGATTTTTGAGGAACTACTCCTATTAATTTGTGAAGAAAACTTTGAGAAAATTCTTTTACATCTTTTCCAAAACAAAGAACTGAACCTGCTGTACTTTCATAAAATCTTGGTATTAAATTAGCAACAGTAGACTTTCCACTTCCAGTTGTTCCAATTATTCCAAATACTTCTCCCTTGTTTACTACAAACGACAAGTTTGATAAAACATCTTCTGAGTTATACTTAAATGATACATTATCAAATTTTATTATTTCTTCATTTTCTAATAATTCTTCCTCAAAAACATCTTTAATACCTTCTTCGTCGTTTATACTTGGAGTCCAACTAAGAACTTCATTTATTCTAGATGCTGATGCAGAAGCTTTAGTAAATGTAACCAATAAGTTTGCAACTACTATAAGTGCTAGTAAAACCTGAGTAATATAATTTATTAAAATTACAATGTCTCCCTGAGTAAGTGTTCCAATCTGTACATTAATTCCCCCAAAATAAAGTAACAGTATAATTCCCATATTCATTATAAGTGAAGTTAATGGATTCATTAATGCAGATAAATTAGTCACCTTTATATATGCCTTTGATACATCCTCTGTTGATTCTTTTATTCTTCGACTTTCATTTTCATGATTGGCAAAAGCTCGTATTACTCTAACTCCGCTTAAATTCTCTCTTAATATATTTCCAAGGAAGTCCATTTTCCCTTGAGCTGCTTTATATAAAGGTACTGTCATTTTCATAATTACAGCTATTACTAAAATAAAAATTGGAATTAAAAATACAAATATTAAAGACATTTTTGCATCTATGTATACTGACATTATCAAAGCACCAATACATAAAAAAGGAGCCCTGCTTACAAGTCTAATAAGCATTGCAACAGCTAATACAACCATATTAACATCGTTTGTCATTCTATTAATTAATGTTGAATTACCAAAACTGTCTATATCAGAATATGAAAATAATGATATTTTATTTAATAAGTTTTTTCTTATATCATTCCCAACATTCTGACAAGTATAAGATGCATAATACTGACACAATGATGCAGATGCTAATCCAACACTTATTGTTAAAAACATTAAAATAGTCATCTTTACAACATAAGGTATGTCCTTATTTATAATACCAATATCAATTATTTTACCCATAAAAATCGGTAATAGTAACTCTAGGACTGCTTCAAATAGTTTAGCCCCTGACCCTATTACCGTTTCTTTCATATATGGCTTTAAAAATCTTCCGAGTCTATACAACATTCATCCCCCCATTGTATATTTTCTTTAATTATACATTAATAGGAATAAATGTTCTAGACTCTATTTCTTAAGAAAAGATGAAGTTTGTTAATCATAATACTCTTATATAAATATTAAGAATATACAACTAAAAATTAAAGCAAATAATTTCTCATTAAACTTTTAATCATAATCTTCTAAATATCTTTTAATTTATTTTTTATAAAATCTATGTCATCCTCTATGATTTCCATATTATTTCTACATTGCTTTCCATATTCAATAACAAGATCGGCTTCTGGTGTATATTCCTTATACATTTCAAAAAATTCTTCCATGTTAAGTTTTCCATTTCTTATTGAATCATGACAGTCATGAAATCCATCATTATTGTGAAGATGATATGATACAATTTTATCCTTTAACCTGAATATAACATTTTTCAAATCCCAATTATTAGCAAATGCATGTCCAACATCAATAAGGATATTGTTTGGAATACTTTCAGCCATCTTAATAAATTCTTCTTCATCTAAAAGCATATTGTTATGAGAAATTACTCCACAATTTTCTACAACAATATTTCCATTATATTCGCGTGATATATTATTTAACTCCAATAAATTTTCACTTGAAACTTCTATCATTTTAATTCTTTCTTCCTTTGAAATTTCACAGTTATTATGATGATATACAATATATGAACTGTTTAATTCTTTTGAAAGCTTTAAAGTTTCTATGAAATACTTTTTTGCTTTCATATATTCACTTGAAGTTTTTTCTGCACTATGTTCCGTATCATAGTATGGACCATGAAGTGATATATTATATTCCTTAAACTTTTCTATATTTTCTTGTAACACATCAATGAATACATCACTCTGCCATTCTGGAAAAATTTCAATACCAATATCATTGTGCTTCATATTATTAAGTAGTTTAAAAATATCCATTAAATTTTCTGGACTGTACATATTTGTGCTAATATATATATTCATAATCCTCACCTTTTCAATTTAATTTGTTATTCATTTGCTGCTTTATCAAGTACCTGAAATTCAGGATATCCAAGAGAATTTGTTGTTTCTCTATCAAATAGATGTATCCTTTTAAAATCTGGTGCAAAATAAACTGTGTCGCCTGGTTTAAAATGATTTTCATCTAAAACTGCAATAATTTCATTTCCATCAACATCAAAGTAAACACCTGCTTTATTGCCGTAATCTTCAATGTACTTTACACATCCCTTAAATGAATTCTTCTTTTGAATTTTATTAAGCTTTATGTGTTCAGGTCTTATTCCAAAAGACAATTCTCTTGTACCACTATACTGCACAATATCTGACCATTCTTTTGTAAGTTCAATAGTTTGATCTCCTAATGTTATGCATCCATTTGAATAATACACATCAAATATATTGGTAGATGGAGAACCAATAAATTTAGCTGTAAATATATTACTTGGTCTGTTATATACATTATAAGGTGTATCAATCATCTGAAGCTTTCCTTTATTCATAAGTGCAATTCTGTCACCAACTGTCATTGCTTCTACCTGATCATGTGTTACATATATCATAGTCTGCTTAAATGTTTCATGAATCTTTACAAGTTCTTTTCTTGCGTGACCTCTAAGCTGTGCATCAAGATTTGAAAGTGGCTCATCCAAAAGGAAAAAATCTCCCCTTTTAACCACAGCTCTTGCAAGAGCAACTCTCTGTCTCTGTCCACCAGAAAGATCCTTTGGCTTTCTATCTTCAAGTCCATTAAGCTGAAGCATTTCTACTGCACTATTTAATCTTTCTTCAATTTCTTCTTTTGGAAGCTTGTGTACTCTAAGTCCATATGTTATATTTTCAGCAACTGTCATATGTGGAAAAAGGGCATAGTTTTGAAATACCATTCCTATATTTCTGTCACCGCTCTTTACATCATTTACACATTTTCCACCCATATACATCTTCCCAGAAGTTATATCTTCAAGACCTGCAATCATTCTTAAAATTGTTGATTTTCCGCATCCTGATGGGCCAAGTATTATAAGCCTTTCCCCTTCTTTTATTGTTAAATTCAAATTATCTACTACCGTATTCTTTCCATAAGATTTAGTTAGGTTTTCAAATATAATCTCTTTCATATCTATCTCCTATCCCTTTATTCCTGATGATGTATAAGTGTTTATAATATATTTCTGGAATATTATATATAAAATTAAAGGAATTATCATTGTTATAACTGATACAGCCATAGCTACCGTAAAGTCTGTACCTCCTTCAGAACTTATAAAAAGCTGAAGTGCAAGTGGAAGTGTAAAGTTTTCCTTAGACTTTAATATAAGTACTGGCCATACATATTCATTCCATGAATTAATGAAAAACATTATTCCTGTAGAAATTATGGCTGGCTTTACCATAGGTATTACTATATCTCTCATACGTTTAAGGTGTCCTACCTTTTCAATTTCTGCAACTTCCATAAGAGACTTAGGTATTGTTTTCATTGATTGTCTTAATAAAAATATTCCTGTTGCATCACTAAGCTGTGGTAGTATTACACCCATAAGGGTATCATTAATTCCAAGGCTTGATACTGTAAGATAATTAGGTATCATAGTAACTGTAAATGGTATGAATATAGTACTTATCAATACAAAATACAATATATTCTTATACTTGAAATCAAAATATACAAAAGCATATGCCGCAAGTACTGATGTAAGTACTTTAAATACTGTTACTGTAGCTGCAATAAAAAATGTATTTCCTGTTATTTTTGCAAAAGGTAGTCTTTTAAATACTTGAAGGTAGTTTTCAAAAGTAGGATTATCAGGAATTATTCCAAATACATTGCTGTATGCTTCGTTTAATTCTTTAAAAGAGCTTGAAACTGCAAATATTATTGGAAAAAGAGTAATTACTACAAATGCAACTAATAAAACATGCCATTTAAACTCTGAATCCATCTTAATTTTCATAATATACTCCTTTTTCTACATATTTAAATTCTAATATAAGAAGCCCTATAAAGAATATCATAGTTATTATTGCAAATGCTGATGCAGTTCCTGTTCTATAAAGGACAAATGCCTCCTGGCATGCATTATATATAGCATTTGAACTTGCATTGTCAGGCCCACCTTGAGTTATTACCTTTATAGGAGTAAATACATATTGAAGTCCTTGAACTATAGTCATTATGAATACATAAATTCCCGTTGCACTGCTCATAGGAACTACAATATCAAAGAAGATTTTATACATAGGAACATTATCCATTTTTGCTGCTTCAATCACTTCACTTGATACTCCTGATACACCTGCAAGAACTACTATAAAGTTATATCCAAATATTTTCCATGATGTTATAAGACTAAGGACTACAATTACAAGACCTTCAGTTTTACTCCAAATAGGAAGTGTTAATCCAAAAAACTTAGCAATAATTGCAGCTGGACCTGAAATAGGATTTAAAATCCACAAATATAAAATTGATCCTACAACTAATGAAATAACGCTTGGGAGAAAAATTACGCTTTTATAAAATCCCTTCCCTTTCTTAATAACTGCTGATAATATAAATGAAAGTATATATGGCGCTACGAAATTGAGTACTAGAAGTATTATTATATACATAAGGGTATTTCCAAAAACTTTATATGTTAATGAGTCTGTAAATATGGAAATATAATTCTCAAGTCCTACAAATGTTTTTGTTGGCTTTACCATATTCCATGAAAAGAAACTCAAGTAAATCGTTCTTATAAGTGGCCAGAACATAAATACGGCAAACACTATAATAGATGGCAATATAAAAAGATGAGGCAGTATTTTTTCTCTGCCAATTTTAAAATTGCTTTTGTTCTTCTTCATCAAAATTTCTCCTTATTTTAAGCTATAATTGCTTAGCTTAATAGGCAGAATCAAGTTCTGCCTACAGCTTATTTTCATATGTTTCATTAATGAACTTTTAATTTATTTTAATAAATTATTAATTTCATCTTGAGCTGAAATCAAACCATCTCTTGCTGAAACTTTACCGCCTAAAATCTTATCTCTTGTATCAAGCAATACCTGTTCAGCTTGAAGACCTGCATCTCCTGGGAATGATGTCCATGAAACAACTCCATCCATCTGAGTAGTTGCAGCTGCCATCATTTTATTTTCTTCAAGGAAACTTTTTAATCCATTTTCCGCTTCTGCTACATCTTTTCTTGGTGGAACATAACCTGTGCCTTTTGTCCACTCTGCCATAGATTCAACACTATATAAGTATTTTTCAAATTCCCATGCTGCTTTTTTCTGTTCTTCATCTTTAGCAGTTATTGCAAGAAAACAGCCTCCTGCTGGAAGTCTTTTTTCTTTACCTTCCCATGATGGAGAATTTATTGCAGCCACATCAAAAGATGCACCTTTTTGAACATTTGCTCTTTGCGCTATAGTTGTGTAAAGCATAGCAACATTACCATCAATGAAAGACTGTACTCCTTCATTCCATGAGATATGAAGTGCTGACTTTGTATTTACAACCATATCTGCATAAGTTTCATAAGCTTTTATTCCTTCTTCTGAAGCAAAAGTAGCTTTACCGTCAGTAATCATTCTCGCACCGTTACTTTCAAGTATCGCTTGAGTTGCCCAGTTATCAGCTGGTTCCTGAATATAAAGACCATATTTCCCTGTCTTTTCTTTTATTGTATCTGAGAACTTCTTGACATCTTCCCATGTTTTTGGTCCATTTTCATCAAGACCTGATTCTTTTAATATATCTTTGTTTATATATAGTACTGGCGTACTTAAAGAATATGGTATTCCAACTTGAATTCCGTCACTATTTTTTGCAAGCTCTAAAACATTGGGAAGAAAGTTATCATTAAGGAATGTCTTATCCTCTGGAAAATGTTTGCTTATTACATCTTCAGGAGTTGTGTATTCAAAGTTGTTTGAGAAATAATCTAAAAATGCCCATCCAACTTGTACAATTGCTGGAGAATTTCCTGCTGCTGCTTCAGCCTGCAAATTCTGAAGAAGTCCCTTATACATATCTGGATTAAACTTTGCTACAACTTCTACTGTATCACTTTGTGCATTAAAATCACTTACAAGCTTTTCTACTGCCACTCCACCTTGAGTTTCTGCATTAGGATGCCAATATTCAATCTTAACCTTTTCCCCTTTAGAAGTTACATTTTTTTCTGCGCTTTTACATCCCCCAAGACAAAGAGTTACAAGTACTGCTGTTGAAATAACTTTTAAAAATCTTTTTTTCATTTATATTTCCCCCTAGAAATAATTTAGTTTTTAATTTTATTTTCACATTCTTGTTAAACTTAATATTCTATAAGCTCTGGATTATTGTATACATACTCTAACTTCTATTTATATTTTCTTATTAATTCTATTACCCCATTTTCATATTCACCTTTAGTCACAACATCAGCTATCCCCTTTAGTCCGTCTACTGCATTAAAAACTGCTGCTCCAACATGTCCTTCTTCTAAAAGTTCTTTATCATTCATATGATTTCCTATTGTTGCAACTTCGTTATCCTTTAACTTTAAATATTCTTTAAGTTTCTTAAGTGCATTTCCTTTTGATACATTGTTTTTTACAATTTCAAAATAATCATCTTCAGATATTACATATCTGAATTCATCTCTTAAGGAACTGTCTAAATCATTAAATATCTTTTTAAAAATTTCAACATTACCTATTATAAGAATCTTGCTTATAACAAGCTCTTGCTTCAATAAATCTTTCCCTGCTTCGTTACATGTTGCAACTTCCTTTTTTTCGTAGGCTGAAATTCTTTCATTATGCTTCAGGCAGAATACTTGTCCATCATAATAGAAAATTACTGACCCTCCCATTTTTTGAACTTCTTCTAAAAAAGGTATCCATATGTTCAATGAAAAATCCTCTGAATAAATTTCCTTACCATCTGAGTTAACAATTTTGGCACCATTATACGCAATATATGGAGCATTGATTCCAACAGTTTTTGCCACATCTAAACTTGTTTCTATAGGTCTTCCTGTAGCAATTGTAAAAATATTACCCCTTTCTTGAAACTCTTTTATTTCCTTTATAAGTTCTTTTGAAACTGTATAACCTTTTTTATCACTATTAAACAAGGTTCCATCTAAATCTGATACTATCATTTTAATACTCATGTCTAACTCCTTAATGTAAATTGAAATATAATGTAACTAAATTCCTATCCTCCTTCATTATTTTATAAAAATATGTTCTTAAACCATTAATGGTTTTCACACTTCTCCACCACTAATCTTTTAATGTTTTCATATTTTTATTATTTTGCTATCTATATAAACTTCTTTGTTCTTTCCAATTATTTAAATCATAGTTCCAAAGATTATCTTTACTAAAAGATACCCCATCTGCACCTGCATTTAATCCACTAATTATCTGTGTTTCATTATCAATAAGTCCCCCTAAAATTACTGGCTTATTAATTTCTTTTTTAATTACTTCCACAATGGAACTTGCAAGAGCTGGCATAACTTCTATTACATCAGGATCATTTTCCTTTATACTTTCAATAGCATTTCTTAATGATTTAGAATCAATAAGAAAAATTCTTTGAACTGTAAGAAGTTCTCGCTTTTTTGCTGCTTTAATCATTGAGCCCTTTGTAGAAACAATTCCTGCTGGATTTACATATTTCTTTATAAAATCTACTGCTTCCTTATCGTTTGATAATCCTTTTAATAAATCTGTATGTATAAATATAGGTTTTTCATTTTTTAGAACCTGAAACTCATTTTCCATAAGACTATTCAATTTTCCTTCCATTAAAAACACAGCTGAAACTTTTGACTTAACTGCCCTTTGTAAACTATCATGCTGAGCTGCTGCAATTAATGGATTATTTTTTAAAATCTCTTTAATATTCAAATCTACCCATCCTTTAGATTTACTTTATATTTTAATAATAAATATAAAATGTTAAATGTATCCTTAAAATTAATAAAGATGAGTTAAATAAAAGTAAAGTAGTTGTTAATTTATATACAAAACAAGCATCAGATTATATTTCACTATAATTTGATGCTTGAAAATTTTTTATTTATGTTAATAATATATATTTTTTAACTACTGAGTTTCAGAATCTTAAATCTTCCTATTTAATATTATAAATATCACCAACTTATATTAATGTTTGTACTATTTTCCAATAAATGTTATAATTTATTTAATTTTATGAGAACTAAGCAATTTTAGGAGATGAGAATCAATGGATATTCTAACTACTTATGTTAACAATACTTTTTCTGCCATACCTGAGACAGAAGAAATAAAAAAGCTAAAATCTGAAATATTAAATAGAATTGAAAAAAGATATAATATATTGAAAAGTGAAGGAAAAAGCGAAAATGAAATAACAGGAATTATCGTATCTGAATTTAGTAATATAAGCGAACTTATTAATGAAAAACTTAATATTCATAGCTCTGCTGAAAATACTGATATCATCTCTGATGATGATTCAATAAATTATTATAAAAACAATAGATTATTAAAAGCAATAGTTAGTGCTTATTGGCCTTCTGTTGTATTACTGTACTTATTTGTAAGTTTTACTTTTGGAAATTGGTATGTTTCATGGCTTATTTTTATTCTTGCTGTTGTATTAAAAAATTTCTTCTGTACTTATTTTAACATTGAAACTAAATAGTATAAGAACCTTATTGGAAATTTTTTTGATTACTTTCTTAATAAGTATATTTTGTTTTCTACTGCTATAATCTCAATAAAAAGGATTCTATTTCTAGAATCCTTTAATCTACTATTTATACTATTAATACTCAACCTTATTCCATATATAAGCTACATCTTTATATCCTTCATCAACCTTATCATATAATTTATCTATTTCATCTATCATAGGTTTTTGAATTTTGTTAAGTTTTACATATAATGAATCTAATTGTTCGTAGTATGGAGCAAGCTTTTTATGTGTATCTATTAATTTGTCCTTTTCACTGTTAGTCAAGATTGGTAATGACTTGATATACTCTATCATATCAATATTATATGAATTTTCATCCATGTTCTCTATAAGCTTAGTCTGCTCATATTTATAAACCTTTTCCATTATTTCATCATTTTCACTTTGACTTTCATAAATTTTATTATTTAATTCATCAATTTGGTTTTCTATATTTTTCCCTGCCTTATTAGCATCATCAATTAATGAATCTATTTGTTTATATATTGGTTGTACAATTTTTTCTGCCTCTATCAATTTCTGCTTTTCTTCATTATTAATACCTTTTAAAGATAGTATATACGCCTTTAATTCACTATCCAAAGTATAGCTTTCTTGTGTTTGCTCTATTGTATTTTCTTTAACATTATTTGTATTACCTGTTGCTGCAAATACAGTTGTTGATATTGAACTAGTTATCATACCTGCAACCACTAACATTTTTAATAAATTCTTTTTCATAAATAAAACATCTCCTTTATTTCTTTCTTATACTTAATAAGACGATTTATTCACTATAAAAAGTTTTAAAAAATATAAAAAATAATAAAAAGACACGTACTAACTCGTAGGTGTCTAATTTACTATTTTTCTTATTATACAATTATAAATCATTTCAAAAATATTCTTTTAGTGTTCCTTGAAAAGACCGGCACCTTTTATAATTTCCTGTTCAGAAAAAAGACTATAAACGCCTTCTTTATATTCCTCAATATTTTTTCCTCTTCTTATATTTTTAAGATATTCTTTTCCATTTGAAAATATATAAATCATATATGACCATAATTCTTTCATCTTGAATAATGTACCTATATCTTCTGGATATAAATCTATATATGCATTTAGAATTTCATCATGAAAAGCTTTCATCTTTTCTTTAGAAATCATGTCATTTCCTATAATCTCGTTTATTAATCCAGGATTTGCAAGTATACCTCGTCCAATCATTATCCTATCTACTTCTGGAAATAAATTTGTAAACTTTGTATAATTATCATTTGTAAAAATATCTCCATTATAACAAACAGGATTGTTACTTAAAGAAAGTGCATCCTTAAAAACTTCCCAATCAGGCTTATTTCCATAAAAATCTTTCTGAGTTCTTGGATGTATTATAAGTTCTTCTAAAGGATATTTATTATATATTTGTATAAGGTCGTAAAACTCATCTCTACTATCCTTTCCTATCCTAGTTTTTATTGAAATTTTAATATTATTCTTTTCAAATATTTCATATAGAAATTTGTCCAATTCTTCTCTTTTAGCTAAAAAACCTGATCCTCTGCCTTTTCCAACAACTGTTCCAGATGGACACCCTAAATTCAAATTTATTTCAGAATATCCAAGTTCCTGAAGTTTTTTAGAAGTAAGTATAAAACCTTCAGAATCATTTGTTAATATTTGAGGGACTATGCTTATCCCCTTATTGTTTTCTGGCAAAACATCAATAAGTTCTTTTGTATTTAGCCTTTTACTTTCATTTGGAATTATGAATGGTGTAAAATATTTATCTATATTATGAAAAAACTTCTCATACGCATTTCGATATATATGACCTGTTATGCCTTCCATTGGTGCAAAATAATATTTCATCGTGTAACTCCTTCATAAACTAATTATAGTAATAATCAAACTACTTTTCTTATACTAGCTTATTATAATTTAAATTTCTTAAAAATATTATAACAATGTTATCTTCACTTATCTACTTTACTTTAAAGGAAAACTTATTTTATGCAAAATTTATACATACATATAGGAAAATAAACCCTAAAGATAGGTTAAATCTTCAAGGTTTATTTTTTCTTCATAAATTCTTTCTATTTTTACTAATTTTTTTAGAATTAAAGTTCTCTATATTTTTCTATAAATTCATCTATACATTTTGATTGTTTCCATATATCTACAGTACTTGGATCAAGTAAATACAGTATAGTTCCGTTAGAAGATTCAATATATTCCCCATCTTCAGACCCTAGTGCATTTCTTGTAATGTTAACACCTCTTTTTTTATAATACTTTTCTGTTTCTCTATATAATTCCTCTCTTTTCTCTATATAATCTCTAACCTCATTATTCAAAAAATTATAAGCATCAACAGTTGTCTCACCCTCTATAAATGTTTCTTTAATTGCTATTTTTTCATCCCATAAATGAATTTTATTCCAGTCAAAATATATTTCACCATCATCCGGAATAAATGAAAATCTTGAAATAATATATACATAATTATTATACTTTATCTCATAATAACCAGGTAAATCTTTAAATTTCATAAAATAATCTACATAGTCATTTTCTAAAATTTCTTTTTTTACAAATGGAATACTTTCAATAAATTTAAATATAGATTCTTCTGTTTCAAAAATACCTACATCATAAATTTTTTCATATTGTTTGATTTTTAATATGTACACACTAGCACCTCCTCAATATTTTTTATTTTACTAAAGAAATATTAAGAATTCTTCTATACAAAGCTTAAGATATTATAATCTTAATAAAATATTATATTATACCAGATCTCCCTTTGAACCAATTATTTGTTATATTGTGAATTTTTTCTTAAACATATTTTTCTATATAAAAATTATTGATATATTTATAATATTAGCTATTTTTATAGTAATACTATAATTAAAATGAAAAGGAGGATTCTTATGAATGGAAAAATAATATTAAATCTAGCAATAAGTTTAGATGGATATATAGCTGATAAAAATGGTGGATTTGATTGGATTGTTGGAGATGGCCATTCCACATTAAATACAGAAAATAAATGGGATTATGATAAATTCCTAGAAAACATTGACGTTGTAGTTATGGGTAGGAATTGTTATGATCAAAATTTCCATAATGATTATAAAAATAAAGATGTGTACATCACAACATCTAAAAATATAGCTGACTATGAAAATTATCATTTTATAAGTGGAAACATATGCAAAACTATAAATGATTTAAAAAATGAAGGAAAAAATATATTCCTATTTGGTGGCGGTCGTATGATTGATGATTTTATAAAAGCTGATATTATTGATGAGTATATTATCGGAATAATACCTACGATTTTAGGAAGTGGAAGAAAGTTATTTTTAGAAAACAACCCTAAAATAGACTTAAATCTTCAGTATTATTCAGTTGAAAACGGTATTGTTGTTATGAAATATTCCAAGCGAAATAAGTAAATAGTAATTGTTTGTTAACAAGGATCTTACTTATTGTATTGAATATTTTAAGAACTACTTAGTATAGATTTTTAAATCTGTATTCTCTTATTCTTTGAAAATTATTGTTCAAAATGTAAATTTATTATCTATATTATTTCTTTTGATAATTAGCATTTAATGATTACTTTCATAAAATGCTAATTATAAACTTTTATAATAATTCCGTATAATTTTAGAGCTATTCTTAGTTTTTTAATTTTCTAAGATAGCTACAATGATCCAAAGATGTCTAAACGATCAATATTTTCATATAACCATAATGTCATACTTTTATTTATATTTTTTAGTTCCTCAAATTTATCAAATTGACTAAAATATGCATAACATATAATTTGGTTTGATAATACTACATAAGGTAATGCTTCTTTTTCTTCCTTTGTAAGATTACAAATATTATCATATCCCAGTATAATATTTTCATAAATTTCAAACCATTTTTTATGATTCTTTGGTTCACTAAAAATTTCAGAAAGTATTGCAGTGGCAGCATAACAAGGATCATAAATTCTAATGTTTTTTTCAGTTAACTCAAAATCAATAAATCCCACAATTTTTCCATCTTTTATAATCATGTTGCTTGGATTAAGATCTCTGTGAATAATCTGCTTTGGAAGCTTAGAAAAAACTTGTCCAAATATATTTATATAATCATCATAAAATTTTACCGGTATTTCTAAATTTTCTTTGACTATAGGTACTGCCCATTTAGTAAGATTTTCAAATAAGTTATTGTAATTGCATTCCAATTTGTCATCATAATTTTTTATAACATTATGCAACTGACCTATTATCTCTCCAATATATCTTGCTTTATCTTTGCAATTTTCATTATTAAAAATTTCTCTGCTGCTCATCATTATCCCTTCAACAGGCATCATCAAGCAAAAATATACTTCCTCCTCTAAATAATACTCTAAATCACATTTTGTTTTAATTGGAATCGATGCTAATAAACCTGCATCAACTAATAATCTTGACATATTTATATGTTGTGTTAATCCTTCAATATTTTTCCCTGTTTTTATAATAAACTTTTTATTTATTTTCCAACAGTTTGTTGCTCTTTCCTCATTTGAATAATATATATCTTCGATTGAAATAGGTTCATCTATATCCCAATTTTTTAAAACCTCTTTTAACTTCTTATGTGTTATCATAATATACTCCTCCTGCCTAAGATTTATTTTGAATGGTTTTTTAGGTTTATGGAGATTAAAATACTTTGTTGGTGAGCAACCAAATTCTTTTTTAAAAGCTTTGTAAAATCCCGAATGTGTTTCATAACCATAATCTGCTTCTACTATAAACATTGGTCTTCCCATTTCCATTTCATAAATTGCATGAAGCAGTTTTCTTTTTTGGATATATTGCATAACAGGCAATCCCGTCATACTTTGAAAAACACGATAATAATAAAATACAGAAAAAGCTGCTCTCTTTGCCAATACTTCTGCATTTAACTCATTTTTTAAATTTGCTTCAATATAATCAATGCTCTTTTGAATAATATCTATATTTTCCATTTAAATCTCCTTGTATCTTAGCCGGCTATAATACTAAACATATGATAACATATTGAAATGCTTTTAATATTTCCAATTTTGCTTTCTTGAAAAATTAAACTCTCTTCCTTTATTATTATTTAATGAACTACTTAACATAAATTAAAATCTACATTTATTTTGTGTAAAAATTAATACTATAGTTATACCTATATTTTTATATTCTCAGTAATAATTAATGCTGCAAGACTTTACAAATCAATTGCTACTTTATATTCACCATCTATTAAAATGTAATTACAATCATTTTCTATACACATTTGTAAATTTTTATTGTTTTCTTCAATTATTAACTGCATTGTACAATATGAGTCATCAACTCTATTTTCAATAGTATTAGCATATTTTTTCACGTCTGAAAAATGTTTTTCAATATATTCTTTTGTCATAACAATGCAATAATACTGGATCTCTTTCAGATACTTATTTTCAAAGGATTTTTTCCAGTCAAAAGGAATATATACACCTTCTATTACAAGATTTTGGTTATTTTCTATTGCTGTTTTAATAATTTCTTTAACAATAGACCAAAGATAAGGCACAAGTTCCCCATCATCCTCTGGTGTTAATTTTGTATTTTCACTTCTAATGAGTCCCATTTTTAAGTGATCAATAGATAGATATGTAATTTTATATTTTTCTAATATCTTTTGTGCTAATACAGTTTTTCCTGTATGAGAAGCTCCTGCAATCAAAATAATCATTATTTACCCCCTTAATACAAACTAAGATTTATCTAGTATGTGAACTCTTACTATATCTCATAAAAAATAGTAAATCTATTAAACTTTTATAATAAGGTATAAAAATTTCCTCATCAATCATATATAATATTTCTTCCTTTTTAAAATACATTTAATAATCTATTAACTAAATTTTTATATTTTATAATTGACAATGGCCTTTCCCAGTAATATACTACCTATATTGTAATTATATAACAGAAAGAGGTTTTATATGAAGATATTAGCATTTAACGGAAGCCCTAGGGGCAAACAAGGTAATACAGAAGTTTTAATAAAATTGTTCCTCGAAGGATGTAGACAAGCTGGTGCAGAAACTGAAACTATATATTTGAAAGACAAAAATATTCACAGCTGTTCAGGATGCTTCACATGCTGGACAAAAACACCTGGTAGTTGTATTCATAAAGATGATATGAAAGATTTATTAGATAAATTATTAGAAGCAGATATCATTGTTTACGGTACTCCTCTTTACTATTTCACTTATACTGGAATTATGAAAAACTTTATAGACAGACAACTTCCTCTTGTTGACAGAAAAATTGTTTGCTCTGATCATGGCTACACTCATAATGCTAGACATCCACAACATATAAAAACTATAAAAAATGTATTAATATCAAACTGCGGTTTCCCAGGGAAAAATCATTTTTCAGGCCTTTTAGAAACATTTAAAGTGTGGCATAAAGATAGTATTGCCGGAGCTATATTAGTAAGTCAAGGGGGAGTGCTAAGTTCAATAGATCATGATGAATATTTAACAAAATTATATACACCATTAATCCAATCATTAACTAATGCTGGTAAAGAAGTTGTTACTTTAGGACATATAAATTCTGAAACTCAAAAGCTATTAGATACAGAATACATGCCTGATGAAGTTTATGCTGAAAATGCAAACGTAAGCTGGGATAACTAACATTATCTAAACTAATTTCCGTAAATTTATCATAAGCAAATATTAAATACTTATGAATAACTCTATGCAATTAAGAAAAAGAAAGGAACTAATTATGTATGGAAAAACCAATAAAGCCAGATAAAAAATACTCTATAATAAAAAACATATTTAATAAAGACTTTATAATAAGTGCTATAATTCCACTTCTTATATATGGAGTTGCAACAAAATGTTCTACAGAACTCATTGGCTTGATATTATCTGGAATCTGGTGTATTGCTGTTGTTATCGTAAATTATTTCATGTCTAAGACTATTAATTTTCTTGCAACAATTGGTGCAGTATTTAATGGAATTGGCTTAATTGGAACAATAATTTCTAAAAGCCCAACATTTTATCTAGCTACACCAATAGTTGAGGATTTCTTATTCGCTTTTATCCTTATTATGTCCATATTTCTATCTCATCCTATTATTCAAGTTGTTGCAGAACAAAGTTTTTTGAATAATGTTCCAAAAAATATCAAAGATAATCCAAAATACAAATCTAGCTGGAACATTATAACTGCAGCATGGGCCGCAATAAATATTCTACAGGCAACTGTGAGAATTATTATTCTAAATTATTTTTCCATAAAAGTATATTACACACTTAGTAATATTTATTCCGGTATATCTATGCCTCTCTTTATCGCAGCAAGCATTATTTTTAGTAAATGGTATCTAACACATTAAATTTAAGGATCTGTTAGATATAATTATTGATTTATAGTAATAATAATAGGTAGTTAAATTTAAACTACCTATTGCTTGTCTATTTAATAACTTTATATATATAAATCCATCAATATTTCATCATAATAATCACCATTAATGTTAAAGAAATTTTTATGAACGCCTACTTCTACAAATCCATGCCTTTTATAAAGTTTAATGGCATTATGATTATCCTCTTTAACACCAAGACTAATATTCTTTATAGATTTATTATCTTTTGCAAATTTTATTAACTGCTCTATAACAAAACTACCAACTCTGTTTCCCCAATATTCTTTTATTACTGAAATTGCCAGTTCACTATTATGACTTATTCTTTGTCTGTTTTCACTACTTATTTGAGAAACACTCACAATTCTATTATCAATTACACCTAACAACATAAGAGAGTTTTTATCTTTATTAATATTTTCGATATATGCTTTCTCTTGTTCAATTGTAAGTTTAAACTCACCTTCTCCAAAAAGTAAATTATTGCTTTCTCCACCAACAATATTTAAATATTCAATAATATCGTTAGCATCGTCTACTGTTGCCTCTCTAAAGATTAATTGCGATCCATTCTTCAATTCAACTTTATCAATAATATTGTCAATATGTTCTATGCTCATAAACTCAACCCCTTTGAAAGTTATTATAACTATAACACCAGCATAAATATATAATATTATATACAATTTTAGGAATATTAACAACCTTTTGTTATATAAACAAGTGTTCTTTTAGTCAAATAAAGCTTCCCACTTATCTGAATTATTGGATGCAAAACACATTTTTATTTGTTCAACAGTATTTTTTTCTAACGCTAAATCTGGGAGATTATCCATAGAAAAATATTCAGACTCTATAGTTTCTATATTTGTTTCAAATTTCCCGCCATTATTTTCGCAAAGTATAAATACTTTACATATTCCATAAGCATAAACAGGATAATTATGTTTATTTCTATCCTGTGCAGCAATTATTTTTTTAGGAATAACGTTTAACCCTGCTTCTTCCTTAACTTCTTTTATAATATTACTATATATAGATTGATTTACATCTACCCAGCCACCTGGTAATGACCATTTTCCATCTAACTCTTTTACTAATAAAATTTTATCATTATTAAAAATAGCAGCTCTTGTATCTATTTTAGGAGTTTGAAAGCCTGTTTCATTACAGAAAATATCATTTATTTTCTCAACACCATAATCTGTATAGTTACTTAATATTTCAGCAGATATTTCTCTTATTCTTTGAAATCTTTCTATATCAAAATTGTCCTTTGAATACGTCAAACCAACTTGACCTATAAACTGAAGTTCCATAGCCCACTTTAACCAATCTGAAAGATTCTTTTTATTTCTCTTTGAGAATAAAATGGTAAATATATCAGTAGGCTCTTTTAAATAGTATGTAGCTTGTATATGCTTATTAGTATGAACTCCCCAGCCAGCTAATGCAAAATCAATTTTAGATAATCTTGCACAATTCATATCATATTCAGTATCACCTATATAAAGAATCTCATGTTTTTCAACTCTTGATAATTCCATATATTTAATAAGAGGATCAGGAAATGGCTTATGTTTTTCAGTATCATCTGCACAAACTACAATATCAAAATAATTATTAATTTCAAGCTTATAAAAATCTTGAATGAATTCATCTTTTGTTTTAGATGTAACAATACCTAGTTTATAACCAGACGATGTAAGTGCTTTTAAAACATCATCTATACCTGAGAAAATGTTTATTTTATCACTGAATTCATTCATGTTTTCATTCCAAAGTTCTAACGTTGCAGAAATATTGTCAATACCTAATTTTCCCAGAGCATTTTCCCCGGGTATCCCTAAAGCAAAAGTTAATTTAGAAATTTCTATCTTCTTATTTAATGTTACTTCTAAAGTTTTTTGCAACGAATGTAAAATAGCATACTCAGTATCTATTAAAGTTCCGTCTATATCAAAAACAATATGTTTATATGTCATAATCTCACCCATCCCTATAATTTCTAAAATTGTATTATAATCTTAAACATAATTATAGTTTAGTTTTGTTTACTAATATATACTATTTATGCTTAATAATATAATTATCCTGCCAAATTTTACGGTATTCTAATGGTTTACATCCTACATGTTCATTAAATACTTTCCCAAAATAGCTACTACTTCCAAACCCACATGCATAGCTTATATTAATAATACTTTCTTTAGTATTTGTTAACATAAAACATGCTTTTTCTATACGAAAATTTTTCAAGTATTGTACTGGAGTTATATTCAAGTACTTATTAAATATTCTAAAACATTCTCGTTCACTTATAAAGGCTGCATTAGCAATTTGAGCAATAGAAATTTTTTGTGAGTATTGTTCATGAATATAAATCATCATTATTTTTAATTTATCATTTATATCACAATTATTCCCCCTTTTATTTAATAACTTATCTGTAAGCTTTAAGGTTTGACACCATATATCACAAATAACTGAACGAAGTTTTAATTCATATCCATAATCATCACTAGAAAATTTAAAAGAATCGTAAAGTTTATTTAAAATTGACACATGTTCCTGTACATCAGGAAATAGCGGTAATATTTCAACATGAGTTGCAGTAATAAATGGAGTAATATATTTCTTCTCTATTCGGCTACCTTCCTGTCCACTTAAAAAATTAGTATCAAAAATATGTAAAAATTGAATATTGTTCTCTATTCCACTTTGTGGCCTAGTCATGTGAAGAACATTAGAATTTACAATTCCTCCAGATCCTTTAGGAAAAACTATTTTTCCTTGTGGCGTATAATATTCTAATACTCCACTTTCTATATAAAACATTTCTATCTCTTTATGCCAATGCCAAGGAACAAACCGGCCTATATATTTATCGATTTCTGCATATGAAGCTATATATGGAAAATCAGGTTCTATATTAGGTAATAGCTCTTGCCTGCTTCCATTTCGAAATTCTATACAATTTACTTTTTTCATAAATTCACCTATTTTCTATAGTTATTAATATCCTATTTAATAGAACAACCCTTTTTTATATGCCAAACTATTAGATTTTTCTCCTTTATTTTTCTATATTTATTTACTAATATTATAAATTCATTATTATAATTGTAACATAAATTTTTTCCAATAAACTCTACCAAATTAACCATGTGAAACTTCTAATCTATTTTTTATTAATTTATTGTTATATTTTATTAATACTGAATAAAAGTCCATATCTAAACAAAAAATATAACTGAAATTTAAGCCTAAAAATCATAGTAAGTTAAATTAAATGAAATAATAAAAATATCCTCTAAATAAGAAGGGAGACAGTAATCTATATTTATGAAGAATCAATATGTTCAAGGAAAACCTTTGTTTACTTATATAAATAAAAATAAAATACAATATCCTTACTTGACCAAAAATCTTGAAACGGATGTTTGCATAATTGGTGGAGGAGTTACTGGAGCTATAGCATCATATTATTTCAGTAAAAATAATATTAAAACTGTAGTATTAGAAAAAAAAAGAATAGCACATCTAAGTACAAGTGTAACTACATCTCTTTTACAATATGAATTAGATGATAATTTATCAGAGCTCACAGAATATACAACTATTGAAAATGCATTAAAATCTTATAATTTAGGACTTAAGGCTCTTAATGAAATAGAAGATTTTATAAATTTACACGAAAACAAATGTGATTATAGAAAGAGAGATACTCTACTATACACGTCAAAAAAAGATGAGGTTAATAGCATAAAAATAGAATATAATCTTAGAAAAGAAAATGGATTCGATGTTGAATATATAGATGAAAATAACAATACCTATGGATGTGATATAAAGGCGGGTATAATATCAAAAAATGGAGGAGCAGAATTAGATCCGTATAAATATACCCATCAATTACTAAAGGTAGCTTTAAACAATGGTGCGAGTGTATATGAAAATACAGAAGTTATAGATTTAATTCATAATGATAACTACATAGATGTTATAACAGAATATGGTTACACTGTAAAAGCAAAAAAAGTAATAGTTGCAACAGGTTATAATACCAAGTTATTTTCCAATAGAAACTTCGCAACTAAAACAACTACATTTAACATAGTAACAAAATCTCTTTCTAATTTGGAAAGCTGGAATGATAGAATACTTATAAGGGATAACTGTAATCCCTACCATTATCTAAGAACTACTGTAGATAATAGGATTATTATTGGTGGTGAAGATGTTGATTTTATACCAGACATATTTAATGAAAAATTAGCTAATGAGAAATACGATTTATTAGAAAGTAAGTTAAAATCAATGTTTAAGGATATTAAAAATATAGAAATAGAATTCAAATACTGTGGAGCTTTTGCATCAACGCCTGATAATTTAGGGTTTGTTGGTCCTGATAAAAAGCACAATAATCTATGGTATTTATTAGGATATGGTGCAAATGGAATTTTATTTGCAATATTAGGTGCTATAATGTTATCACAGTTATATAGCGGTAAAGAAAATAAAGATATAAAATTATTTAAGGTAGACAGATTTGATAATTAATAAAACACATTTTAATTAAATAAAATATTAATATTAGATAAGGAGATATATTTAATGAATCAAAATGCAGAGTTATTAAATTTTATTTATCAAAATTCTCAAATGGGCATAGAAGCACTTGAAAAACTAGTATCCATAACTATGGATAGAGAGTTCAATACATGTTTACAATCTCAGCTAAATGAGTATAAACTTATAAATGAGAAATCCAAAGAAATATTAAATAAAAATGGCTATGATGAAAAAGGAATAGGTACTTTGACAAAACTTCAAAGTTATATAATGATTAATATTCAAACATTGATGAATAAGACACCCTCTCATATCTCTGAAATGCTTATTACTGGTTCTACTATGGGAGTTATAGATGCCATAAAAAATACTAAAAAATATAAAGATGCAGATCCAAATATTTTAAAATTAATGGATGATTTAAAGATATTTGAAGAAAGAAACATAAATCAACTAAAATCTTTCTTGTAAGAAATAGCTAGCCTAAAAATAGGTTAGCTATTTAGTTTTTTAATATATTTACTTTTATCGTCGATTACCATCTTTATCAAAATTCTTCTTTAATGCTTTTTCTACTGGCAATATAGACCCAAGTAATACTATAGATTGAACAATGAGTATAAAAGTCAGTATATAACTAGCATTTGAATTGAATAATAATTGTATTAGAATAGAAATTAATAACATAATCCATCCTATTTTCCACCAAAGCTTACCACAGTATTCATGTGCAAAATTCCATGTGTCTTGATTCTTTTTAGACATAGACGTTCTATAACCGTATGTCCCATTTATTGTTTTAGGCGGATAATCCGAAAAAATTTTTCCAAATATAATCATTAAAACTGGAATAAACAAATTGCTGATAAACATAAATACACCTCCTAAGTTAAATTTCATTTTAGTTAAGTATATGATATTATCTCAATATTTCCATTTCAAATCCATATTCACGCAATACAAAATCATCAAATTTTTCTTCATAAATTCCATCAACTTGCTTAAAACCATTTTTTAAATATAAGTTTATAGCTGGTTTATTTACATCTACAACGAATAATCTCAAATACTTAACATTTTGTGCTTTTGCCAGTTCTATAGCATTTTTTATTATTATTCCACCTATTCCTTGCCTCAAATAATTCACGTTAACTCCTAAACGGTCTATATAAAGCGCTTTCTCTTTTGCATTTTCCCATTTCACATGATTTTCACCATCGTTTGATTTAGATAAAGCAAATGCAGCTACTATATCATCCCCTTCATTTAACACATAAAGACTTTTATTTTCAATGTCATTTTTGAAAAATTCACAAGGATATATTTCATCCCAAATATCTATGTTATTTTTATTCATATTCTCAATTATTTCTTTATATGTTACTTTAAGATTGTTTAAATCATTTTTTTTTGCCAATTTCAGTTTCATATTAATTCACCTCAATTTAATAAAATTATCCCAGTAAAATTACTATTATTGAACCAATTACAAATTATGTTCTCAAGATTCTCTCCTAATAACCATTTTATACCACATTACTTATTACATTATATCATATGATGATTCATACAACCTTTTACGAACCTTAACAATATTAATATATATTTTTCATCAAATAACGCTTATGTTGTTCAAAATATATCTTCTAAGAATAGTGTTTATATACTTCTTTTTGATCAAAATCAGCTTCAACTACAAGCTATACGGTTAGAACCAAAATCTGAAAAATATAATCTATTACCACTTAAACCCAACTATAGAATTGTAATTGTTGGTAATGGCGAAGTCTTTATTGATTAAATGATACTTTCTAGTGTCATTTAATTTAATATGATTTTTCATAGATATAAAATAAAATACCGCAAACTCACTTTATGAATAATACGGTATTTCTATAAACTAATATATTACTATCCTATAATAAATAGAGATAAATTATTAACACATCTATAAATATTATACATGTAGCAAAAATACTATAGAAAAAAGTTAACTTTATATAATCAAAAATTTCATTAAAATATTTACTCAACAGATACAACCTTTTCCTCAATAGTATCATTTTTATCCTTTGGCTTTCTAGTCACTCTATATCTTCTCATAAATAAAGTTAAAAATATAGCAATAATAGTTATAACTCCAGTTACAGAAATTGAATATGCCATGGCATCTACCGTAGCCTGTCCTTGAATACTCTTTGCTAATTGAGATACGGCTGCTATCTTTGCACTATCTTGTGGAATACCTGAACCCATATATGATTTTGTAAGTGCACTTATAGTATCAACTGCTGATTTGTTATATATACTTATTTGATCTGAGAGTTTTGAATAATTATAGTTTGTCTGTGACTGCATTATTACTGTCATCATTGTTACTGCTACAGAACTTGCTATCTGCCTTACAGTACTATTTAGTGCAGATGCTCTTGAAATCATTTCACCTTTTATAGTATTTAATCCAGCACTACTTATTGGCATCATTGCAAGTCCCAGTCCTATATTTCTTAAACAACTTATAGCTATTATTGATCCTTTTGTTGAATTTATGTTTATAGATGTAGAAAGCATAAATGTACCTATTGCCAATATAATAAGTCCAGGTACAGCTACTATCTTGGCTCCAAATTTATCAAACAGTGATCCGCTTATAGGCATCATAAATGACATTATAAGTGCAGATGGAAACATAATCATACCTGCTTCCATTGGGGTATATCCTCTTATATTTTGTAAAAATAGAGGAACTATATATGACCCTCCCATTAATCCTATTGTCATAACTGATATTATAACGAGACTTATTGTAAAATCAAATGATTTAAGCACTCTAAGGTCTAAAAGTGGCATTGGATGCATAAGCTCATTAAAAACAAATAATATAATACTAAGAACTCCCACAGCTACTAATATTGGATTTTCAATATCATTCCAGTTAATTGAATTACCTTTTCCAATAACGTACAGTAAACATACAATTCCTATTGTGGAAGATAAAAATCCTACTATATCAAAAGACTTAAATGCTTTAATTGGTTCATCTTTTAAAATTATCATAGAAAGTAATACACCTATTATTCCTATTGGTATGTTTACAGTAAATATAAGCCTCCAGTCCAATTTTTCTATTATCATTCCTCCAAGGGTTGGGCCTATAGCTGGTGCTGCCATTGCTGCTATTCCATAAACTCCAAGTGCAAGGCCAATCTTTTTTCTTGGGAATACTGAATATATTATTGTCATACCAACTGGTTGCATCATACCTCCTCCAATAGCTTGAAATACACGGAAAGCAATCATACTGGAATTACTCCAAGCAAATCCACACAATCCAGATCCAATTGTAAAAATTGCCAATGCAAAGGTATATACTTTTTTTGCTCCAAATACATCTTGAAGATACCCTGTTAATGGAATGATTGCTCCAAGTGTCAATGTATAAGCTGTCATTACCCATTTTATATCATCTAAGGCTACACCAAATACAGTCATCATTTTTGTTAATGCAACATTAATTATACTTGAACTCAATACTGCCATAAAAGTACCAACAATAACCACAATCATTGTTAACCATGGATTTGACTCCCCATTATTATTTTCATTCACTCAACATCACCCCATTACCTAACATGAATCTTAATTACAGCATTAGTTCCTGGAATTATTTTATCTTTATATTCATCAAGTTGTATTTTTATTGGAACTCTTTGTACTACCTTTGTAAAAGTACCACTGCTTGATGATGAAATAAGAGACAATGCGGAATTCGATGTTTCCCCTATAGTTTTAATTGTTCCTGTAAACTTTTCTGAAGCAAACTGATCTATCATTATATCAACTGGTTGTCCAATATGTACTTTTCCAATCTTTGTTTCCTCTATATTCGCACCTATATATATTTTATCCGTATCTACTAATGTAAACATAGTTTGGCTTGATGACCATAATTCTCCTACAGTTCCCTGTCTTTTAGCAACAATCCCATCAATAGGTGATCTTATCAATGCTTGTTCTATATTAACATCAGAAATACCATTCATATCTTGTCGAGCTAATATTTCATTTTTTGTAACTTTATCGCCTTCTTCCACATTAAATTCCATTAGTTTCCCTGAAATTTGTGGAGTTACACTAACTAAATCAGCACTTACCCTTGCATCTTCAGTTGATACATAATAAGTATTTTCATACCAATAATAAGCACCTATTGCACCAACTACTGCAATAATTACTATCAACATTCCAATCACCAATATTTTACGCTTACCATTCATCTAAAACAGCCTCCCCATATTATTCTTCTATTCCAACTTCTGCAAACATACCAGGTTTTAATGCTAAAGTTGGATCTGATATAATTATCTTTACTAAAATACTTCTATTTTGAGAATTTAGTTTTGAATTTATAACAGATATCTTTCCTTTAAATGTTGTATCTCCTGCTTCGGATACTTTAATTACTACATCTTGTCCTTCACATAAATCTCCAACAACATCTATTGGTGCATATGCATTTACAACTAGTGCATTAGGATTTGATATTGTTAGTAAAGCTGTATTTGGTGATGCCATCTCTCCTGCTTTAATATTTTTAGCAGTTATAGAACCTGAAATAGGTGCTGATATTGTTCCATTATTTAATGTAGTCTGTGCAGTTTTTAAGGCTGCCTGTGCTTGTTCAACTTGTGCTTTATATACATCTATGCTTGTTTCTGTTGGACCGTTTTTTAACATATTTAATTGTTCCTCAGCATTTTTCTTTTGTGATTCTGCTGAAACTAACTGTTGCTCAGCTGTTTCAAGCTGCTGCTGAGTATTACCCCCAGCTTCAACTAATTGCTTCACACGCTCATAATTTTTATTTGCAACATCATAATTCTTATTTGCAGTATCTAATGCTGCTTCTGCTTGCGCTATTTGCTCTGGTCTTGTACTATTTTCAGCATTTACCAATGATGCCTGTGCAGTATTTACTGCTGCTTGTGCCTGATCAACCTGTGCCTGTAAATCTTGCGTATCCAATTTAATTAGTACATCTCCTGCATTTACATTAGATCCAATATCTGCTGATATTTCAGATACCCTTGCTGAAATTTTTGAAGCCACATTTACCTCTTCACTTGCTTCAATTTTACCAGCCATTATATATTTATTTTTAATTTCTTCCTGAACGTTATCAGTAATTTGTTCATTATTATTTTCTGCTTTTTTATTGGCAATACTACATCCACTTAATAATGCTATTAAAATTAAATATACTATACCAATTTGTATTTTTTTCACAAATATTCCCCTCCTGAATTTAAATATCTAACACGTGTTGAATTATTTTTTCATGTTTAGTATTATAGTTATAAATGGAAGGAATTACAATCGTCAATTTTAGAGTAAAATGTAAATTTTTCAACATAAAACCTTTATAATGTTGGATTTTTTTAAAAAGCGAGGAGTGAAACCAATTACATGAAAAAGAAAGAAGATAGACGTATTTTATATACTCGAATGGTTATTAAAGAAAGTTTTCTTTCATTAATTCAAGAAAAACCACTAGATAAAATTACCATAAAAGAAATTTGTGAAAAAGCAGATATAAACAGAGCTACATTTTATTATCACTATACAGATTTGCCAACACTTCTTACTGCAATTGAAACTGAAAATGCAGCTCATATATCTGATTTAGTTAAATCCTGTAAAGAATCAGGAAAATCCTTTTTAGACTTATTTTTAGAACTTATATATACTAATCAAAATTTTTATAAAGCTTTCTATAATTGTAACTTAGGAAGTGGAGCCATTAAAATAATGCTAAGTCAACTTCACGAACAATATATATTGAAAAGATCTTGTTTGAATAACCCTCTTGAAGAAATGGAGGCTCAATATCAATTTCAATTTATAAAATATGGCTTTATAGGTGTCATGAGAAAATGGCTTAGTGAAGGTTGCATAGAATCACCAGAAAATATAGCACATATTATACGAAAAATCCTAAATAACAATCCTCAAATGAAATAAGAAAAAGACTCTGAACTTTAATTAAGTTCAGAGTCTATTTTTATTAATTTGATGCATACAATGGATTTGCACATCTAACTTCTTGTCCATATTCATTTTTTAATTCATTGAATGCCTTTAAAACTCTATCCGATATATCCACATGAGCAATGAAACCTTTTCCATTTGGACCATATCCATTTGCATCATCAGTAAGTCTTGGTATTTCCCCCATTAATAAATTAACATATCTATCAACATCCCACATTCCATAAATATCAGTATCATATGTTAATGAATCATCTTTTACAATAATATTTGCTCTATAGGATGCATAATTAATAATATTAACATCAGAAGATACATATTTACGAAGTCCTGCCTCCATGCGATATTGCATTGTTGCATCCTGACATAAAATAATATTTTTATATTCAATCTCATTATCTTTAAGTAAATCTAAAAGATAAGTTATATTGTTACCACAATTGGTAGATTTACATTCAAGATAATCAGCTTTCACTCCATATCTAAACTCAATATATTGATTAAACAGCTCTGCTTCTGATAAATTCATAGTTTCAATTAATGGATACTCTTTATGCACTCTTTGACGCAAAGTTTCAGTAGTGTGTCCAGCTCCTCCAACAATAATATATTTCTTTGATATATTATTTTTTATTGCCTGAGCTAATACATCTCCCCCGCACATTATGCTTCCACCGAATAATACCATAACATCAACTTGACTTATTTTATATTTATATTTCAAATTATCAGATGTAAGTTCTTCTATATCTCTTTTCCCACAAAACTGTCCTAAAATATTTATGTTTCTTGCAATTTGCTTTTTCATATATTTAACCTCATAAATTTTCATTTATTTTTAGTTAATTATAACATACTAATACCTATGCATATAATACCTGATATTATAAAACAAATGGTATTTAAACTAAAATTCAGTGTTGATCTTACTTTGTTTTTAGTTTTTTTCTCTTCAATTTCTTTAATTTTTATATTATTATTTGAATTAATTTGTGCATTATTTTGTCCCATAGATTGAATTGACAACCCCATTGGATTTCCATGCATAGATGTAAATAATGCTAATATAATCACAATTATTCCTTCTACAAATATAACATCTTTTATTGAATATCCTTTAATTTCAGATAATCCAATTCCAATGGCAAGTAATATGATAACTTGAACTATTATCCAAAACATCTGTTTTAAGAATAACTTTAATATATGTTTACTCATATAATCCCCCTATACTAATGAATAAATACCTTATTATAGTCTCCACCATATACTTTCGTCTTCTTTGTATTTTTTAAATCCACATCTTTTTAAAATTCTTTGTGATGCAAATCCATCTAAATAAGTCTCTGCAATAACATTTCTAACACCATCTTGTTTCATGGCAAAAGTACACATTGCTTGTACAGCTTCTGTCATGTATCCGTTGTGTTCAAACTCTTTACCTAATCCATAGCCAATCTCAACCTCACCATTTTCATTAGGGATATGTTTAAAATCAGCTGATCCTACAACAACTCTATCTTTCTTTCGAATTAGCAAGAAAAAGCTGTGCCATAAATAATTATCAATATCTTTTTTAGCTATTTCATACTGATTCTTAACAATATTAAGAAAAGAACCCTCCATTAATTCTCCTCTATAGGAACAATCTAATTCTATTTCAAGTGCAGAAATATCTTCAGACCATAGTTTTAATTGATTAGGAGTTAATAAAATAAGCTCCAATCGTTCAGTTTGTATTATCATTTTGCCACCTCCATAAAATGGCAAAACCAATAATTTAAATAATTACTTTTTATATTTCACCATTTATTATTAATAAATAATTTAAGATTAACATAAACAAATTTAACTAATGAATAGTACCATTAATTAAAGAATTTCTATTTATACAATCTTAATAAAAATTCAGAGTACTTAATTATTCACTATCCTAACCAATTATAACATAATTTGTAAATATAATTTTAATTAATTTAAAATATTTCTTTATTATTTAAATGCTTTACCCTTCATGTGAAAAAACAATTCTGGAGTATCTTCTGTAATAACTCTAAATTCATAGCCTTTAGATTTATAGTATTTTATTATCTCGGGCAAAGCCTTACATGTATTTTTTTGCATATCTGTACAGTGTAAAAGTAGAATTATACTATTTCTATTTTCACTTCCTTTTATTGCCTTTCTATATAAAGTATCAGGACAAAGTTTTGGATTCATTCCATCTGTATTGTCTAAATCCCAATCATATATTTTAAAACCTTTATCATGTAGCTTTTTCAAATTATTTCTATTTAATCTCTTGTCACTTCCACAGGGAAATCTAATTATATTAGGTGAGACACCAATAACTCTGTTTACTTCATTACGGCATTGAATCATCTCTTGTATAAATGCATCATCACTACTATAAATTTTATTTATTTTGTGTGTATATGTATGGAGACCTATTCCATTTCCTTCATTATAAATTCTTTTTACTATCTCTTCATTTCCTTTAATTTGATTACCAATTAAAAAGAAAGTTGCATTCACATCATTTTCTTTTAATATATCTAAGACATCGTTGGTTACTTTACAACTAGGTCCATCATCGAAAGTTAAATAAATTACTTTTTCCTTTGAAGTAACCTCTTCATTAAATACCCCTTTAGCTAATGCATAAGTACTGTTTATATTGTACTTATATATACCTAGAATCAATAGTATGTTTATTCCCCAAAATAAAATGTATTTCAATTTACTTTTCAATTTCTTTTCCTCCTTTGTAAATTGCGTTGTTAAATTGTTAATTAGAAATCTCTTTATTTTTATTATTAGCTTCTTTATTCTTTTTATTTATAGTAATTTTATGCATATAATAAAAGTAATGAAGGAATTAATAACTGCATCAATTATTAATTTTTTATAAAAAAATAAGTGCAGATGTTTAAATCATATTACTATGATTTTCATCTACACTTGTACATTCTCCCAAATGTACTCTACTTTCAATTTAGGATGCTTATCTTGATATTTTGACTGATATCATTAATTTATTTTTGCTTATTTTTTCATTTGAGCATATTTTTTTAATATGCCAATATATTTTATCAAATAATTTATTCCCCAATAAACCATAATAAAAAGTAATATTCCAAATTTAAGATTCTGTTTTTCCCAGATATAAACCACTACTGATACCAATAGTGAATTTAATAAGCTTAAGCTTAATTGTAATTTAAAAAATCTATCATCTACTATAACTAAACTACTATCATTTATAGTATAAATCACTTTTCTTTTTAAATAGCAAATAATATTATATATTATGAATATAATCGGTACAATTAATCCGCATATAATAAATAACATCTATATTCCCCTCTCAATATATTCTTTATAATTATACCATATAAAGTAAGATGCAATTCAATACTTATTGCTACCATAAAGGAGAGCTGCAAATAATTTTATTTTTCTTGGGAATATTATTAAATGAGGTGATAGTTATGAAAAAAAGATTTTTTATTTTAGTATCATTACTAATAGCATTTACTTTATTATTCCCATCTAACTCTTATGCTTCAACTACATTGTCTCCAGTCAACGGAAATTATACTGAAGGTATATATAAAATAGATGCAAAAGATTCTAGTTCATATAATCTTCAATATAGATTTCTCACTCCAAATGAGAAATGCACAATAATTATTTTAGATGAAAATAATAATACAATATTCAAAAGTATTAAATGTCCTAATCAATGTGATGCAGGTATAATAAACAATAAAAATACTTTAATTATACTAACCGATGGCGAAGTATTTTTATATTTTAATAAATTATAGAATAATATTTAAGTAATTATAAATTTCAAATCTCTTATTAGTTCTTTATAACATATAACTATCCCTTAGTGATTTAATTAATTTCTACCTAAATTATTATATTAATTAATACTCAGATTCTTAATATCTGAATTTTATCTATAAAAAACATCACAATACTCGTTCATTATTATGAATAGTGTGATGTTTAATCTTGTATTTATTTTTACTTATTTTTATATAAAATTCATTACATTTATAAATTATTTAATTGCGTTAATTTTTTATCATGATACCTACTGAACAAACTTAATGACGTAACAGAACCTATTAATGCCATTAGCATATCCCATTGAGTATCCCAAACATCTCCTTGTGTTCCTAAAAAAGCATCGGCAGCATTTCCAGTAAGTTTTGCAACTACAAATTCAATTAATTCATAAGAAGCACTAATAGCTAGACATATACATATAACTATAAATGACAAATACTTCTTTTTGTTTATAACCTTATTTCTTATGATTATTTCTCTTGCTATCATTGCTGGAATGAATCCCTGCATAAAATGCCCTAATCTATCATAGTAATTTCTACTCAAATCAAAAGTATCTCTAATCCAATTAAAAATAGGCATTTCTGCGTAAGTATAATGTCCTCCAACGATTAAAATTATTGATTCTATTGTAATTAGTACATATATAAAATTCGAAAATCTATATTTAGGATATATATAGATTAATACTGCTACACCTATTATCACAGGCAAAACCTCTAAAAACCATATAAATAAATCTTTAGGTTCAATAACTGACCATATTAATATACTAAGCAACATAACTAATAATATTAAGTGAAATCTTTTATTGCTTTTCATATTTCCCCTCCACGATTAAAAAAGTAAACATTATTATAACATATTTATAAATATCTCACTATTTAAATTTTGAAGACATACTATTCAAAATTTTTTAATATACTTAGTTTTTAGTGCTTGTTTAAAGTTAATGTTCTATTTTTCCGTTCTCTAGTATAATATTATAATTCTCAATTAAAAAATTCTCCGTTTACTATATATTTAATGTTATTTTATAGATTTTATTCTTTATCCTTACATTTCATGCTTCAATTCTCAATAAGCATAATATTAGTAACCTAATATTCTAAATAATTTTATTTTTTCTTGGGAATATTATTCAATGAGGTGACAATTATGAGAAAGCGCTTTTTTATTTTATCAACATTGTTAATAGTGTTCACTTTATTATTTACATCTAAATCTTATGCAGCAACACCATTATATCCTGTTAATAACATATATACAGAAGGGATTTATAAAATACCTAAATCAGTTTCTGATTCATATAATATTCAATATAAATTGGTAAATCATAATAAGAAGTGTACAATAATTATCTTAGATGAACATAATAATACAATATTCAAAAGTAGTGAGTGTCGTGATCAATGTGATGCTGGAATAATAACAAATAAAGATACTTTAATTATAATAACTGAAGATCAAGTATCACTATATTTTAACAAAGTATAAAAAACCTAAGTAAGAGTAAAATCCTACTCTTGCTTAGCTATTCTCATTAATTGCTTCTGATAATCTATTAGGCCTCTTCTAAAGGATTTATCCCTTATAATAATTCCAACTTATAATATTTCATTTGATTTTTCATACATCTCTACTCTACTTTACCAAATAAACAATTCTACTTAAATTAATATAATCTCTTGATAAATTTAATGATTTTTTCGAATATTAAGCCTAAAATTATACTCATTCTTCCAAATAACATTCCAATTACTATCATTAATAAAAAAACAACTGTTGCTACTACAAGTTCCATATCAATTTCCTACTTTCACATAACATTCGCTCTATTTTTTACATATTTTGTATTATAAATTATATTGTATCATAATAAGGTCATTATAGTTTTCTAATTTCTATAATAACCTTAATATTTTTTAAACTTTTAATATTTTTTCTACATAAAAAATAACTATTCCCTAATCAACTGTATAGCATTAACCTTTTTTACTTTCTCTATACTTTTAGTTCTTATTAATATAAAAATCATACTAATTATAAGTAAGCACATTCCTCCAACTAACATATAGTTACTTCCTAGATTTGCGATAAATGCACCACAAACTGTTGTTCCTATTGTTGTTCCAAGATTTGTTGCTGCAAGAAATAATCCATTCCCAAAATCAGGAGCTTTTGGTATAACAGAGGTGATCCAGTACTGATTAATATTACCTGCAATTCCTGCTAATATTCCCCAAAGCAATGTAATAATTGCTGTTGATAATTTAAATTCTCCCAAAATGAATAGACAAATATAAGCTACAGCTAAAAGAACTGGAAATATCCTTACAAGTCTTAAAGGCTTCTCACTTAATCCTTTTCCTGCTATCATATTTCCAACAATATTTGCTAACCCATATACAAATAACAATATACTTACTGAACTCTCTGAAAAACCTGTTACACCTGTCATATAATCTGCAAAATAACTATATACTCCAAAAATTGATCCATTTAAGAATATAATTGCCATAATAGCCAACCAAAGTTCTGGCAATTTCAATACCTTAAGCTGATCACCATAAGACATCCTTTCTGTTACTGATATTGATGGAACAAATATGCACGTAGCTATAAGTACTATTCCATTCACTACTGCAAAAAATATCATTGCTGACTGTAAAGAAATTGTATTTGCAATAAAACTTACAATTGGTACTCCAAGTACCATTCCTGCTGAAACTCCCATCATAACTTTTGCTGCAGCTTTGGGTGCTTCTTTTTCACTAACTGTTTTTCCTGCAACTGAAAATGCTAAAGATACATAAACAGGGTGAAATAATGCAGGTATTATCCTTGCAATAATTGCCACATAAAAATTTGTTGTTAATGCTTGAACTAAACTACTTACTACAAAAATAGATAATACCATTATCATAACTTTTTTCCTATTGATTCCTGAAAATATTAATGGCATAATCGGTCCTGAAACAGCTACTGCCAAGGCAAACATACTTACAAATAATCCTGCTTTTGAAATGGTTACCCCAAAATATTGTGATAAAAGTGGAAGTATTCCCACTACCCCCATCTCTGTATTTATTATACTAAATACTCCTAATGTTAAGATCAAAAGAATACCTTTTGAATTTTCTTTTCTATTCATTTAAACTCATCTCCTTTGTTCTTTCTTATCTATTACAATTTTACTTCTATCCATCAACTATATCAAATACTTATATTACATATCATTATATGCCTTTTAGGTATAGCTGTTTAAATAATTATATATCTTTTATAGCCTTACATTATAATATACTCTTGGGATTTTATTTAATATTTTAGTCTTAAAAATAGCCTGATTCTCACATTTTTTAATGTAGTAATCAGACTGATTCATTCTATTTATTTAGCATTGCTTCACTACCCATTGTTCATAAGCTCTAACACCTTGATTTAAACGTAAAAGTCCATCATCTAATATTGATTTTGGACATGCAATATTCATTCTCATAAATCTATTTCCATTCCCTCTATACTGACTTCCAGAAGATAAATACAAACCTGTTTCTTTTCTGATGAATGAGCAGAGTTGAGCTGTATCTCCAATTATATCCGTACAGTCTAGCCATAAAAGATATGTTGCATCAGAGCAAACCATTTTTATCTGTGGTAATTCCTTTTGAAGATAATTTGATACAATTTTCTTATTTTCTTCTATATATTCTCTAAGCTCATCTAACCATTCTTCTCCGTAACTAAATGCTGCTACTACTGCATCTATAGCAAAAGTATTTGGTTCTGCAACTTCGTCAGAATTTAATCCTCTCTTCATTTTATTTCTAATTTCTTCATTGGGTATAGATACGATTGCAGTCTGAAGTCCTGCTATATTAAAAGTCTTTGTTGCAGACAGGCAAGTAATACTATTTTGTTCACACTCTTCTGAAACAGATGCAAATGGAACATATTCTTTTCCTAATGCAGTTAAATCACAGTGAATTTCATCAGATAGAATAACTACATGGTGTTTTTTACATAATTCTCCTATTTTTCTTAATTCTTTTACACTCCATATTCTCCCTGCAGGATTATGAGGATTACACAAAATCATCATTGTAGTCAATGGATGAGCTAACTTCTGCTCTAGATCTTCAAAGTCAATTTTGTACTGTCCTCCATCATATTTCAATTTACTTTCAAGTACATGTCTTCCATTATTCTCAATGGAATTAAAGAAAATATTATAAACAGGTGTCTGTACAAGGACATTATCTCCTATATTAGTAATTCTTTTTACTGAACATGTAACTGCTGGAACAATTCCACTACAAAAAATTAGCCATTCTTTCTTCATAGTAAAATTATGTCTTCTTGACCACCAGTTTACAATACTCTCATTCCATTTTTCAGAAATAACTGAATATCCAAAGATTCCTTCTTTAACTTTATTTTCGAGGGCCTCTATTATGGCTGGTGCTGTTTGAAAATCCATATCTGCCACCCACATTGGAAGTTCATTTTCACTTATATCCCACTTTAAAGAATTTGTATTATTTCTATCTCTTACTACATTAAAATCATACTTCATTTTCTTCTCCTCCTTAAATTTTATCTTCACACACAATTAATCTATATTTTTAATAGCTTCATACAATGAATTTTATTATCTCTCTACTTTTTGCATTTGCATCCTTTAACTTTATATAGAAGATAGTCAAGACAATCTAATTGTTTTTGCGTTTCATGAATACAATCTAACAAATATTTTCTCTGTTTTATCAGTAAACATATTTTATTTCCATCTAAGCCCTCTTTATCATATTTTAGATAATCTCTGATTTCTTCACAGCTACAACCTGCATCCTCTAAATTTTGAATCAATGAATTATCCTTGTTCTGCTCTTTACTCATGGTTTACCTTTCTCTTGTTAATTCTTATAATCATCTTTTCAATTTTATTTTATATTAGGTTTATTGATATATCCAATACTTATAATTTATATCTATTTATGCTTGAAAGGTATAGCAAATTCATGATATTATTTCAATAATAAATATACATTTCTTAGAAAGGAATAAAGCTGCTTTTATATTTAAACAGCTGATAGGTAAATAACATGGATATACGTGTATTACGATATTTTTTGACAATTGCAAGAGAAGAAAGCATTTCGGGAGCTGCTGATTTTCTGCACATTACACAACCTACCCTTTCCAGACAGATAAAAGATTTGGAAGATGAACTTGGAACTCAACTGCTTATCCGTGGTAGTCGAAATATTACCTTAACAGAATCTGGGTTACTGCTTAGAAGCAGAGCAGAAGAAATTATATCACTCGTAGATAAGACAGAAGCTGAAATGAATATCTCTAATGAAATTATCAGTGGTGATATTTATATTGGCAGCGGGGAAACTGAAGCTATAAGATCTATTGCAAAAATAGCAAAAGATTTACAAAAGATACATCCTAATATCAAATATAATCTATTTAGTGGCAATGCTGATGATGTTAAAGATCGTCTTGATAAAGGTTTACTTGATTTTGGCATTATTATTGAACCTGCTGACATAAAAAAATATGATTTTTTACGTCTTCCTACAACTGATACTTGGGGTGTATTAATGCGTAAGGACCATCCTTTGTCCGAAAAAGAATATATCGAACCAAAAGATTTGTGGAACCTTCCACTTATATGTTCTGCTCAATCTACAATTTTTGATAATCTGGCTGGATGGATTGGCAAAAATATGGATGAATTAAATATTGTTGCAACATATAACCTTTTATATAATGCCTCTCTTATGGTAGATGAAGGTCTAGGATGTGCACTTTGTCTTGATAGACTTATCAACACCTCAGGTGAAAGTAATTTGTGCTTTAAACCACTATACCCAGAATTAAATGTACATTTAGATATAATATGGAAAAAATATCATGTATTTTCTCGTGCTTCTGAGATATTTCTCGAAAAAATTAGAGAACAGTTATAAATAATTCTATTTTTATAATAACTATATTTGCTTTTTAAAAAGATAGCATACAGTCTAATAAAACTGAATGCTATCACTTTTTATTTTTATTAAGTTTAATTAATTCCATACTTTTTTAAAACTATTTTAGTATTTTCTTTTTTCATATCTTCATTATCAAAAATTATTTCTCCAATACTGTCTGCAACAATTTGCCCACTATATGGATTTTTAATACTATCAATACTACTATCAATTATTGCATCTACATTTGAATATTCAAATGCAAGATCAGTATTTATAAGTTTACAATTTACCATTTTTATATTTTCCATATAGCACATCCCCTGTTCACTCTCAATTGTGCAGTTAACAAGTGTAACATTTTTTGAATTCCATCCGAAATACTGCCCTGAGATATAAGAATCATAAACAGTTACATTTTCACTATTCCAAAAAGCATCTTTTGATAACATATTAGCATTACGTATAACAATATTTCTTCCACCATCAAAAGAGTAGTTACCAATTAAAGTTAAATTTTCTATTTCCATGTCACAACTTCCCATAGCAAAATAATCACCTTTAGCTGTAACGTTATTCATTTTTACGTAAGTACAGTTCCATAATGTTTCTAATGCATTTGGAATTATTACATTATCAAGTTCAACATTATTACATCTTCTAAAACCTTTTGGTGCATCATAAGTTACATTTTTCATACTTATATTATTTGTATACCATATTCCTGCTCTTGCCATATCAAACATAGTAGAATCTTTAACTTTTACATTTTCACAATACCATAGTGGATACTTCCATTTGAATCCAGTATTATTTATGTTAATATTTTTACTTTCTTTTAATGGTGATTCTCCATCTGCAAATGTACAGTATGAAAGCTCTATATTATTACTTTGAAATAAAGCTCTTTCTCCAACAAATTTTTGCTCTATATATTTTTCCATAGTATTTCTTCCCCCTGAATATTTATAATATGAATTCAAAACAAAGGATTTTTTAATCCATTTAATTAGAAATTTTAAATTCATTTGCTATATTTATATTATATTGTTGATGTTTCTACATATCCAATACCTATATCAAATACTTTTCTATGCTTTTAGAGCATATATTATAATATCAATAAACAAAATATATGGTTAAAATAAACCCATAAGTAAAAATATTACAGGACCTTTTTACAGTTAATAATTCCTTAACTTTTTCTGTGTTTCAAGTCAAAAAAAAGCCTTACGGCTTTTTTATGCTACAACTCCTGAAATAATAATTCCAATTGCTATCATAAATCCTGCAATAACTATAGCAACAGCAGTATTCTTATTTCTAAGTTCTTCATCAAAATCAATTTTTTTAAGCACCTTGTCAAATACCACATATCCTGTTATCAGAAGAATAATTCCAATAATTCCAAATACTATGCTCAGCATAATGTCAAATGTAAAATTGTTCATTTTAATCTCCTCCCTGTCCATATTAATCTTGTATATATGTTGAAATGTACACTGCATTTTTATCAGTAACAATATCACCCATTCTTGTATAAATACCTGCTAATTCACTTCCTGTAATATACGCTCCTATAATAGGAAATTTAAAGGAATCCATCCTTAACGGTCTTATATTAACCCTGTCTTGAAATATTATTTCCTCATTTAAGTTTTCATCATGTTCTTCATAATTCATCCTAATATCCTGTCCTTCACGTCCGAAATATGGCTTGATAACATAATCCTTAGATAACTTTTTATCCTTTTCCATGGATGTATATGGAATATACTGGTTTATAAAATTCTCATCATCTTCTGATAAAATCCCCTTTCCTATCACTTCATACATAAAAGCAAATAAAACCTTAGACTGCATTACAAGTGTATGTCCTGGATTTATCAAGTAATCACCATTTCTTAATGGTTCTAATAAATAATTCATTTCTTCATCATAATAAAGCCAATCAAGGGGGTAGTATCTATACACTGCATCAATTTGTATATTATAAAGATATATTTCATTTTCATTCACTTTTAAATCATATACATTTCCAAATACAACATTATATTCTTTAAATTCCTTCATAATATCTCCAATAATATTTGTATTGTATATATCCTCATCATACCAGCATGTTACTACAGCAATATTCTTAACATATTTCTTCTTTTCTATCTGTCCTATAATATCCCTTAACTGTAGGGATATTTTTTCCCTAAGATGCTCATTTGGATTTCTATAATTAATTAAAAATTCATCCTGTATAAATTTATTTATGCCTATAGACTCAACTATTCCTGCCGGGGTTTCTGAGTTAAATTCAAGCATCTTTAGTCTACCTTCATTATCTATACAAAAATCAATTCTGCCTAAAGCGCATAGACTTGAAACAGTATCATTTTCTATGATTTTATAAAGTTCTTCTGGTATGCCAAATAATTCACCCAGAATATTAAGATTATCCCTTATCTTAATATACAGGTTTTCAACAATGCTACAGAATTTTTCACCTGCATACTTTATTTCCCTATAAAGACTACTACTCATAAGAAGAATATCATTTGAAACAGCTTTATTCACATTTGTATATTCTCCAGTAAATTTATAGTTAAATGCCATATACTCACACAATTTTTCATATACTTCTGCTTCATTTTTATTCCCAATATCTAATGTTTCTATTTTTATTGGAAATTCTGATATTCCAATTGGATTCATCCATGTTTCATAATCATTTGTAAGAAGTGTTTTTCCCCATCGTACTAATAAACCTGTTACCTTGTCTTTCATTATGTACGTTCCAAAGTTCCCATAAGCTGCAACAGGAATATTAGTATTATACAAATCAGGTACATAAGTATAATCCTGCCTTATATCTATAAGTTCTTGGACTATATGTATTTTATGGTTATCTGCTACATTTCCTATTAAATTATTCCATTCTTCATCAGTATATGTCTTTCCTAGGTATACTTCCTGACTATACCTGCCAAGTGATGATTTTAGCACAATTCTGTTTTTATCTTTTATTACTTTTTGTATGATTTCTTCATTAAAAATCTCTGTATATGGAACTGATCGTCTTATTACTTCTTTTTCCTCATCTGAAATAAGGCTACTGTCACTCCTTATCAAATCCCATAGATATGAAAAAAATCCCTTAGACTGGACTGCTATAATTCTAGGGTCATTTATTATGAGAACCTTTCCCTTGTCAAATGAATCCAAGATATCTTCAATGTTATTTATTTCATGAAAGAATTCAGTAGGAAACAATCTTAGTATTATTTTAAGTTTTATCTTTGAATAAGCATATACTTCTCCATTAATTACACTTAAATTTTGTGGCCCAACCTGAACGATATTTATATTTGTATCCTTTAGGATATGTTTAAAATAATAACTATGGTGCAGTTCTTCATAATGACATGGATCCATAAGAAAACCTACATCAACCTTATCTATGCCTGAATACTCTTTTGTTATTGCAACTAGTTCATCTATAAGATCGTATACAAAATTTTTGTTTACATTTTCTTCAAAGTCAAGTTTTCCTGCAAGATGTATCTCTTTCTGTCCACATGGCTTGTCATAATTAAATTCTGCAAATTTTATATTTTCTCTTTTATCAATAAACGTATCATATCTTGTCCAATACATTGGAGATAAGTTGCATTTTAAATTAAAAATCCTTTCTTTCAATGGGAAGTCTTCAAAATAATCTAACAATTTTTTATGACTTCCATTTATATCTTTAACAACACGCAGTGCAAGATTATTTATTGTTTCACTATAATATACTATTCTGTTATATATATCTTTTTCTATATAAAATGGTATCTGACTATGTACATATTCTTCACCACAAGCACTGACCATGTAATTATCAAACAGCGCATCTTCTGTATATCTAATTCTATTTTTCATTGCAAACACGGCTCCTTAACTTGATGCACTTCCACCTTTTCCTCCAGAATAACCTGACGAACTTGTGATTCCTGATTTCCCCTTATTTCCTGAAGATGAATTTACTTTTTCATTGCTACTTCCTGATGATGAACTATGCCAAAAAGTATTTCCATGGTATCCGCTGCTACCTCCGTATCCCGAATCATCATCGTCGTCATCATCTTCCTGATTATAATTCTTCTGATTAGTGGTACATCCTGCAAAATTGCTTGAAAGCCCTGCTGTAAATACTGCTGCTACAGCAAGTGACAGTGCTTTTTTCCTATTCTTTTTAAGCATTTCCTTCATATCACTCAAAGCCCTCCACCTCCTCTATCTTTACTTCTATTTCTTTTTGTAAATAATCAAGCTGTATCTTCATATCTTCTTTTAATCTTTTTTTAGTAAATACCCTTACCTTCCCATACCCAAACCGTTTTAAAAATGAAGCATATGGAAAATCATCATCGCCTATTCCATATTGATTGTTCAGCTTGTCATATATTTTTTTTACATCTATGCTATCATCATACCTGTCATAATCATATAACATAATAAATTTATCTGTATTAATATCCTCAAGTATTAGTGAATTGTTTATTAATTTAGATATATTGTCTTCTGTTCCTATTATTCCATGTTCATTAAAAAACATATTTATATTTAATACAGGCTTTATTCTATATTTATTATTAAAAACAAGAGCAATATCAATAATAACATCAAATGGAAGATCTACAATACATAAGGTACCTTCATTTATATGTAATAAAATATTCTCTGCCAGTTCATCATATTTTCCCTGCTCACACCACTTTAATTTGAAATCATCATAATCCTGTAATGTTACAAAAGGCGTACTTCTGTAAAATCCCCTGAATTGCTTTAAATTCTTTTTCCATTTTCTATATAGTTCTCTTAAATCTATGTCTTTTAAGTACATACTCTCTACCTTTCGTAAACAACAGAATAAATACCGTTTAGTGATAAGTACTGCTTATATCCATCTTCATTAATGAATACAAAATAATTGTCACTGCACTCCCTTTCGCAGACTTCGCCACTAAAGCTTATCTCCGGCTTTGATTTCCTCCATGATTCAGAGTTATGATATATGTTTATTTCTTTTAAAACTCCAAAAAATCCATACTCTAATTTATAGACTACTGCAAAATTACCTGTAGGTGAAAAAACCTGTCGGTAATTTTTATTATCTATATATGTATCAACGGCAATAAGACCATTTTCCATCTGACATATACTGCCTTCAAGAACTTCATACGGCTTATCTTTATACCACTGTTCATAAGTCTTGTATATAAATATTTCCATCAAATCTTCCTCTCATTAAATCTTAAAAATGTATTTAACAATACGTGAAAATTTTACCATATATTTAGATGATTTAAAAGAAATCAGTAATTTTCTGTCTATGAACCAAATTAAAATGGACTGGCGCACTAGATTAAATCTGCTATCCTTATGGTAGAGACATAAAATAATAAAAAAGAATACAGTATTAAGTGTAATTATACTGCATTCCCATAATCAAAGTTTATTAATAAATCTCTTTTTATACTTAAGTTTTGCCATCTTGCTTATATTGGTTAGTACTACATAATTGGCAGCACCTCCAAGTGCACCAACAAAGGGGATACCCTGTACAAATTTAGATACAAGAAGACTGTCTACCATCTTTTTAGAAGTTTCTTTTATCATTAAATCTAAATCTACATATATTTCATCATTATTGTCTATTTCCTTTGATATTTTATCACAATCAAAGAAAAATTTCTTACGGTCTTCTTTATCACTTATGCCTGCACATATTATATTGAGAATAAATACTTTTTCCTTGTCATCATCATAATCAAATCCATATTTCAAGGAGATTTCATAAATCATTCTAAGTATTACACCTATAAAGATTGGGATATCAGGCAGACCTATGCCAAGAAAGCCAAGTGCTGTACCCTCAACTGTTGTAATTCCCTTGCTTAATAAATTCCCTCTGTTTACATTTTTATCTATAGCCTTCAGATTTTTTCTGCTTATTTCTTTTGATAATATATACTTATTAGTGTCAGCATCATTCTTTAATTTATCACTGTTGTAACTCTTTTCTATTAAAGATGTACCTTTTTCAAAAATATAGTAAAATCCTTTTTCAAAAGCTTTGTTTAACCCATTTGTAACTTTATCTGGAATCTTATCTTCCACTTTGCTTTTTAGTGGATTAAGTTTATTCTTTAAAAATTTATTATCTTCTTTCTCTAACAGTTTTTCTTCTATTTTAGCCAGCTTATTCTTTTGTCTGCGGATAATTTTTTCTTCTTTTTTAATCTTTTTAATATTAATTTTTCTCAATATACCCTCCGTAACATCTATTGCTTTTCAAGTTAATTAAATTCTAATCTTTTTTCCTCACATTGTAAATTACTTTTCGTAACAAACGCTTCTCTGAAATTCTAAAACTTTTGAAAATCCTACAATTTCAAATTCATGTTACTAAAATCTCAAGTAAATATTATATGTTTTTATATATAATCTCACTCCGTGTCAGACTCATTTTAACAGCTCCTTTAATTTTAAGTCGTCCCTTATATAATAGATATATCCTATTATTACTATACTTTAAATACATCTTATAATTATGGGAACTAATCTTACATTATTTTAGCCATATGTCCTTCTTTGAACACTCCATTTAATTATTCCATAAACTCCTCACAAGACATAACCTCACCAAAAGTTCCCTGTAATGAAGCCATAATACTATCGTGTACTGTCTGAGCATATATTGTTTGTCCATTCCACTTAAGATCTTTTGTTGTGCATGCATCATGTATTACTGTGACTTTATATCCATAATTCTGTGCAGCACGCACTGTTGTATCAATGCACATATGTGTCATCATTCCTACAATAATAAGTTTATCTACCTTAAGTTTATCTAATCTTTTCTTCAAATCCGTCTTTAAAAATGCACTTGGATAATTTTTAGACACTATACTTTCTTTCTTCTTTGGTTTTACAAATTCATTAAAATCAAGAAGATATTCTCCATTTTCCATAGCATCAACTTTAAAATTATGCTTAACATGAATTACAGGTTTATTTTCCATCCTGAATTTTTCTAAAATCTCTGCTGCTTTTTTTCCAGCCCTTTCTGGTTCATATAATTTATAATCACCCTCACAAAAATACATATTTTGAATATCAATTAAAATTAAAACCTCTCGCATTTATAATACCTCCATACTTTTTATTGATTCTAAAAATTAAAGCTTTTCTTATATTATAAAAACATAAATCTTTAATGTGAATTACCCACTTTTTTGTATGTATAGTATTCTTTTAATATAAAATCATATTTCTTCTACTTAACTCTTATACCCTTTTTCTTCAATTCTTCTTCCATACCATTTTCCACCATATATTCAATTCCTACATTCTGCATTATTTTAAAAGCCTTAAGTATTTCACGTCCTTTTGTTGGTGTAAGAAAATATTCAACATGAAGAGGATATCCTTCATAGCTCACTTTATCAACAATTCCAAATTCCTGAAGTTCCTTAAGCTGTTCAAGAAGCATTTTCTGTGTTATTCCATTAATCTCCTTTTGTAGTTGTGACAAGGATTTTGAATAATCTTTCAGCTGAAATAAAATTATTGGTTTCCATTTTCCTCTTACAATATCGTGTACTATCTCAAGTGGACATGTATAGTCCTTTCTTATTTTCATTTTAGCGCTTACCTCTTATATTTCAATATTATTATATTTATTTTACCACTACATATGCTGAATCTTTTAATCTATTTTAAAAATAACCTAAAAAACTCATAAATAAATCAATACTATTTATGAGTTCTTATATATTTATATTTTTCTAAAAGTGTAATCAATAAAGCCCTGGTTTATTTTTTACCATCATAAATTCTTTCCACAATTCTATACCATTTAAATAATATCTCCATATCTTCAAGACAATTATCTGCTATACAATCTATCCTATTGCCGTAATCCCCTGAACAGCTTCAAAAATATTAATTATCAATATTAATATGATAAAAAATCTTGTAAAAAAGTATATGCACTGTTTTTTATCTGGCTTGTACTCACTTATTTTATATTTAATTTTTTTACTATTCTTAAATGCAACTATAATCAAGATTCCTATCAATAAAACTATTATGCCTGTTTCAATATAATCTGTAGGCATATTGTACCTGCCTAACAAATCAATAAAATTATCAACCATAAAGGAAGAAGTATTATTTAATATATGAAGTATTATAGTTAATTTTACCGAATACTCTTCTGCAAGATATCCTAAAAAAATTCCTACTCCAATTGCCATAAATATTTGTTCGAAATTACCATGCATAAATCCAAAAAGAATTCCTGATGATATAACTGCAAAACCTTTATCAAACTTTTTTAAATATTTAAGTACCATTCCTCTATAAGTTAATTCTTCAATTATTGGTCCTATTATACATACATATATAAACATTGAAGGCTTGTTTAAATTTTGCATCATATCAATTGAATCCTTCATTGTATATCCAATCATATTTAATACAGATTCCATACCAACTGAAAAAAGACCGCAAAGTGAATTCACACCTAAAAGAAGTATAAAATATAGCAAAATCTTTCTGCTTGAAATTCTTCTATTTTCAATTAAAATAGAATTTATGTTCATCTTGTTCTTAATAAATACAGCAACTGGTATAAAGCCTATCATAACAGGTATAATTGAAATGTAAGGATTTACAAGAATATTATTTAATACACTATCCAGCATTGTTTCACTAAAATCACCACTTTTTACAATTAACCAAATTATATAAATTATAATAGCTACTATACTACTTACAAACATTAGTATTTCTCTTATAAATAATGTAAGTCCAACCTTATTAAATTCTTTTTTCCCATTATATTCTTCTCTTTTACTCTCTTTCGTTAACATATCCATAATACAACAACTCCTAATATCTACTTTAATATTATATTATTAGATAAATTCTATCTACAGTTTAATTTCAGCGTGAAAAGTAATATTATAGGAGTAAAATGTACTTTTCTATTTAGGCAGTACTATCTCTACCCTAAAAATATCATCTTTTTCTTTTATTTCAAAATCTCCATTATATTTTTTAACTGCATATTGCATATTTATAATTCCAAATCCATGATTTATTGCATCCTCTTTAGACGTAATATAATTATTTTTTATTCTTATTTTAGCTCTAGTCATATTATTTTCAAAAATTATAAACATAAAATTTTTGTTGTCTCTAAGCTCTATTTTTATTATTCTTCTTGATACATTATTTTCCTTTATAGATCCTTCAATAGCATTGTCAATTGCATTTGCAAATATTGTGCATAAATCAACAGGTTCAACTGAAGTCTCATTACCCATTCTACCATCAACTGATAATTTGATATTATGTTGTTTAATAATTGAATACTTCTCATTTAATATGGAATCAACTACCATGTTGCCAGTTTTAATGACATTATCTATATTTATTACGCCATTATTTAATTCGTATATATACTTTTTCAATTCATCTATTTTATTATTATCAAGAAATTCACTTATACATATCAAATGATTTTTCATATCATGTTTAATTCTTCTTGTTTCTATTTGAGATTTTTTATATGCATCAAAATGCTCAAGTTGCATTTTCATATAATGTTTATTAATTTCATTCATACTTTTATAATAAACTGCTGATTTAGATTTAAAAATAGAAATAAGAAGGCATGAATCCATTATTATTCCACAGATAGCAATAACAATTATAATACATCTATCAAGTATTGCATCATAAACAACTTTCATTTTTAATTGGTCCATAATACATATAAGAAGAAATATTACTATACTTACTGTTATCATTATGACTATATCTAACTTATTTAGTGTAATATACATATTATCCTTAATCTTTTTTCGTAAAAAGATTATTATTGTTCCATCAAATATTATTGAGAAATACGTTAATACATTGTATATGCCATCTGGCATTGGATCCCCTAATAGAACTGGACCAGAAAAAATTCCTATAGCCATAACTATTAGATAAGCAAACATTAGACTTATAGTTAGGCAAGGAATTATATATAATACCTTTGCCAATCCTTTAAATTTATAATTATAAAGCATTAAAACTAAGATTAAAGGAAATGAGTATGGTAATTCAATAATGTTGATATGAATAACCTTCAATAGAAAAATTATCAATTCACTAATTCCACATATAATAAATATATTTTTATTAATATTTATTTCCCTACAAAAGAAATACTTAATCATATAAATCATTGCAATAACTGCTAGATAACTATCTATACTCTCAGCTGCAATATTAATCATATCCATAAGCCTTCCACCTACCTTGCAGTTTTTTTAATAAATAAATATAGTTGATCTTTGAAAGATTTATATTTAAGTCTACTCAAATTAACCTTTTCATTGTTATCTAGCAGTACTTCTTTATTAGTATAGGATTTTACATAATTAAAATTAACTATAAAACTCCTATGTACTCTAAAAAATCCACATTCTTTCAATTGATTTTCATAATAACTAAGATTGTTTTTTTGAACATAAACATTATCTCTTGTATGAATATATATGTCTTTATTTTGAGCTTCTAAATAAATTATGTTTGTTGCTTTTAAAATTATTTCTTCATCTTTATACTTAATTATAATTTTCTTTGCACCATCACATATTTTCTTGGCATTTTCAATACATTCTATTAATTTATCTTCTCTTATTGGCTTGGACAAATATCTAAATGCATTTACTTCATAACCATCTTTAGCAAATTCTTCGTGACTTGTTAAAAACGCTATCAAAACATCAGTATTTATTTTACGGATATTCCTCGCTGTGTCTATTCCATTAATATTTTCCATTTCGATATCCAAAAAAATAATATCATAGGCACTATCATTTTCTTTAAAATCCTTTATAAGAGTTTCTCCTCTTTCAAATATTCTTAATACCATATCAATATCATCTTTATAAATTTCATTTATCTTTTCACATACAGATCTTCTGAAAATTTCCTCATCATCACATATTGCAATGCGCATACATATCACTCCATTATCTAAAAGTCTTCCGATTAATTCATGAAATTATTATAACATATTGATATCAAGCACTATTCTTTCTACTAGAAAATCGAACTCTAATGGCACTAAAATAGCGGTTTTGATTATTATTTCAAAACCGCTATTTTAGCAAATTTAGATATTTACTATCTAAGTTAAATCATCTCTCAGTGCATCTATAATATTTTCCTTTTTTATCTTACTAATTGTATATAACATTGTAATGAACACAATAAATAAAACTCCAAATACGCTAATTCCTATACTTGCCCATGGCATTATAAAATTAATATCATCTAATCCACCATAAATCATTCCATTAAAAATTAATAAAGAAATTATTAATGCTGTTGGAATTCCCAAAAGTAATGCCTTCATTCCATAAAATCCACATTCAAAATTCATCATCTTTTGAAACTCATGCTCTGACATTCCTACGGAACGTAACATTGCAAGTTCACGCCTTCTCATCTTAATGTTCGTTGATATTGTGTTGAACACATTTGCAACTGCAATCAACGAAATCATAAACAGAAACGTATAAGCAAATACATTAGCAATAAATATATAATTTCTGCTCTCAGCAAGCATCTGTGTATTATCTATAAGGCTATATCCTGTAAATTTCCCGTCCTGCACTATCGCACGCATTTCACTAATAGACTGTGATGGATTTTTAGATTTAAATGTACAACCCTTAACTTTCATCTCTACTGGTGCATCTGCGATTTCAAACTTCTCCCTGAGAGAATATGGAGCCATGACTATTATAGAACTTGACTTATTATCATCTTTATCACTGGCTGCTTCTAAAGCTACTGGCATGTCAGGTGGTACTATATTTACAAAATCAACATTTAAATTCTGTCCGTACTCTGTTTTTACCTCACCATTTATTACTGGATTCATATTTAGTTCAATTGAAGAATTCTCAAATAAATTTCCAATCTGATCAACCTCTTCTAGACGTTTTTTATTATCTTCTATTTTTGCAACAGAAATAAGCTTTGCATTACTTCCCATATATTCTTTCTCAGGCAAGCCAAGTTTATTTATAATTGCCATATAATTTTCGTCATCAATCAACTCTACTATAACTGGAAGATCAATGGTTTTATCTTGTGGCTGTACTCCTGATAATTTCTTATAGTCATCTGATAGATCACTTGTACTCACAATACATGAATAATTTAAAACAGCCATATACATACTTTCATATACATTGCTTACATTTTTAAATTTATCATATAATAGTAACATTTCATTATCTTCCATATCAATTGTTCCAAAACCAATATCGTAATCAGAAACAATAGCTACACGTTCTGATCCCTGTTTTAGATATGTTACAAAAGAACTAACTGATATAAATAGCACTACACTTAAAGCAAGCGAAAGCACAATACTACGATATTGTTTCCTATTTCTTTTAAAATTCTTTAATGCAAGCATTCCTTCCAGTCCTAAAATACATTGTGTAAATTTTGATATTTTTACTGATTTACTTTCAACCTTAACTTCATTAGTCTGACGTATGCATTCCATTACAGGTGTATTTGCTGCCTTTCTTGCTGGAATATAAGCCGAAATGAGAATTGTAACAAAGCTTACTGCAGCTGCCATTATTATTGCAGGAATAGATATAGTCAACTTTAAGGATACATTATCATATATAACATTTCCAAAACTTTTAGCAACTATACTAATCACAATCCCAATACCACAAATGCCTGCAACGACTCCAATTGGTATACCAACTGTACCTATACAAAGTCCCTCAAATATCACAGAATTTCTAAACTGCTTTGCTGTAGCGCCTACTGATGAAAGAATACCAAACTGATGTGTACGCTCATTTAATGAAATACTAAATGAATTATAAATCAAAAATACCGAACCTATCATTATGATTATAATGACAATTCCCCCAACTGTATAAAGCACTGCATTAAAGATAGTGTCATCTGATAGTCCCATGAAACGCAACACATTATCGTTCAATACGTAGCCATGGTTTTCACCTGAACTGTTTATATAGTCATGAATCACATGTGGATTCTTCAATGTAACAAACATCCCACAATTATCTGCTGTATCTATAGTATCTATTCTTGTAATTGCGGTGTATCCTGGTGCACCTTCTTCTTCAAATACTGGCGTCTGACATATACCCACAATTGTATAGTTTTTTTCTGATTTTGGGATAAAAGTTTCATTTCCAGAAATGTACTTGTCATTCTGATTAAGCTTCCTATTATCCTGTATACGTTCTCCAACATTAAGTGAAATTTTATCGCCGATAGCAATATTAATTCCGCCATTTGTTTGAAGTCTTCCTGAAACTATAATTTCATCACTGTTTTGTGGTAATCTTCCTGAAAATATTGTTAAAGGCGCAGTTTCAAAAGCCTTGTCATCAAATCCTGCCAGAAAAATATATGGCCTTGTATGATCCTTGACATCATCAAGTTCTGCATAACCTATATTTTCAAATTCTGATGTATCTATCACTCTTCTGTCACTATCCTGTTCTTCTGCAAAATAAGAATCTACATCTGAAAATGCAACATGCCAGTCACCATATTTTGCAATTGCACCATTTGTAACATAAGTTAACATTGAAATTCCAAAAGTAGTAACTGATGTAATCATAGCAGCAGAGAGAATAACTCCAATAATTGTCACAAGTGTCCTTGTGCGATTTTTTTTCATTCCTTCCAGAGCGACTTTGTTTAAAATATTCATTAAAGAGACACCTGCCTCTCATCACGCACTACTTTTCCATCTGCAATGCAGATAATTCGATCTGCCTGAAGAGCTATATTTTCATCATGTGTGACTATGATAAGAGTCTGATTATATTTTTTATGACTTTCTTTAAGAAGCTGAATAATCTCATGTCCATTTTTGCTGTCCAAACTCCCAGTAGGTTCATCAGCAAGCATTACAGCTGGTGCATTCATTAATGCCCTACCAATTGCAACACGCTGCTGTTGACCACCTGAAAGCTGATTTGGCAGATGTGTCTTACGATCTTTTAAACCAAGCATATCCAGCAAATCATTTAATCTATTTTGATTAACCCTTCTCTTATCCATAAGAATAGGAAGTGTAATATTTTCAACTACATTTAGAGTTGGAATCAAATTATGAAACTGATAGATGAGCCCTACCTGACGTCTACGAAAAATGGCTAGTTTTTCATTATTCTGTCCATACACGTCCTGACCTTCCAGATATATTTTCCCACTTGTCGGTACATCAACACCAGCAATTGCATGCAACAAAGTTGATTTTCCAGATCCAGAAGAACCAATTATTGCTGTAAATTCACCCTTTTCAATAGTAAGCGAAACATTATCAAGTGCATTAACTTGATTTTCACCCTTGCCATAAACCTTGCATAGATTTTCAATCTTTAAAAATTCCATTATGTAAGTCTCCTTTCCCTAAGCTTTATCTAGATAATACACCATTCAACTTACATCTTTGTGACTTTTAAGTGACTGATTAGTCACTTTGGAAAATGGATAGAAAATACAGCACCACCTTGCATATGATTTTTAGCAGTAATTGTTCCTCCCTGACGTGTTATAATCATCCTACAAAGAGCCAATCCAATTCCGTATCCTGTAGCATCTGTATTTTTACCTCTATAAAACCTTTTAAATAAATAAGGTAAATCTTCTTTTTTAAAACCATCACCACTATCATGTATAACAATCTCAGTGAACAACTGATTGTTTTCACAAGTAATCTGAAGCCTTCCATTATCACCTACACTTTCTATGCAATTTTTAAAAATATTCTGAAGTGCTTCCGAAATCCAACCTGAGTCTCCATGAATAACAATTCCTTTCTCTACATGTATCTGCAAATCAATATTATGCAATTCTATTGAAATCAGAAACGGACGAAGTGCTGTAGATATTAACTTATTTACATCTATTTCTTCACTTTTAAACACTACAATCCCCGCATCTAAACGAGATATTTTCAATAATGATGTAATCAGCCAATCCATCTGTAAAAGCAACTCTTCTGCTTCTCTCTTAAATTTTTTCAGTTCATTTTCATCATTACTATTCTCTAACAATGATAGAATAAGATTAACTGATGTGAGAGGAGTTTTAAGTTGATGAGCTATATCTGCAAGCGAATCTGCAAGATGTTCCTTTTCTTTTTTTAATGCATCATTCTGCTCTCGAATACGCAAAGTCATTTTTCTTATCTCACTTTGTAGAATCGAAAGTTCACCCTCATTTGATTCAGTAATATAAAGATGATCATCATTATGAAGAACAAGGTCTATTTCATCTGAAATCTTAGCAATGCTTTTATATCGTGATTTGGTAAACATAAAAAATACTATTCCAAAAACTGCACTAGAAATAATAGAAAGAATTCCTGCATACACATTTATTACAAATCCAACCATTGCAAATACAGCTGCCATTAATAAAAATAAAATTGAAAATTTCTGAAATTCCTTATTCCGAAGCATACTCGCCACTCAATCTATACCCAGTCCCACGAACAGTTAAAATTATTTGTGGATCTGCTGGATCATTTTCAATCTTCTCTCTTAACCGCTTGATGTAGACAGTCAATGTATTATCATTAACAAACTCACCTGCTGCATCCCACAATTCATCAAGTAGTTTTGCCCTTGTAATAATACTTTTAGGATTACTAATAAATACTAAAAGCAAACGGTATTCTAATGCTGACAGAAAAACCTCATTTCCATTTTTTTTAACTATTCCGCTTGCAGTATCCACATAAAGTCCTCGAATTTCAAAATTAGTTCCAAAGCTCTCACTTTTACGCAGTGCATTTTTTATTCGCGCAATCAATTCACGTGGCCGAAAGGGCTTTGTAATATAGTCATCTGCACCCATATTCAATCCAGTAACAACACTTGACTCATCACCAGAAGCTGTCAAAAATATAACTGGAATATTCATCATTTCTTTTATTTCCGTACATACAGTAAAGCCATTTCCATCCGGTAAAGAAATATCAATCAATGCCAAATCAAACTTATTCTGAGCAAGCATAGAAATGGCATCCCCTCGTGTAGGAGCATGAGTAACTGTAAATCCCTCCGAATTTAGTAAAAGCGTAAGATTTTTAGCAATTACCTTATCATCCTCAACTAAAAATATATGTTTCATTTTTATTTTCCCCTCCTTAATCCACTATTAGAACATTAATATACTACTATACTTCCTTAAATTACATTTATTATTTTCCATGCACTAATCTATTGTTCTTGATCTTCGTCACGCTATATACATTATTCATTGTATTTTTCTGAGATTAATTCAAATAGTTTTAAATATATAAAATATTAGCTATAAAACAATTATATAAATTTTGTAAAATACCACTTATATTATAACAAATATATAACTACCAAACATCCTTTAAAATATTATGTTAACCCCCATTAATTTTACGTATATTTGCTATGTACATTGATAATGATTTTGATTGTAAATTAGAAACTATAGATGATTATAATAGGATGTGACAAATTTGATACAATGGAAAAGAAGTATGAATTTTGATTAAAACTCAATCAAAATTCATACCTCATTTTCTTTTCATTATAAACTAAGCACTCGTATGAAAAATAACTTTTCTAATATCACATAAATATACTTTATAAGTTACTTTCTATAAAAATGCATCTAGTGCCACTGTTGGTTTTCCAGTACTATCAAAAGCACCTTTATAATATTCATTCCAATCACCATAACATTCTGGTTCCCAATAAAATACCCCTATGCCTTTTCCACCAGTAACAGATTTTGTTTTCTTTATTATATCTGTAAGAAATTCTTTGCAAATTAATGGTTGTGTAACATCCATACCAACTTCACATAACATAACTTCTTTACCATATCTTTTTACCATGTCATTCATATTATCTAAACATAATTTATTCAGACTAACCCAGTTAGTTGTAGTAGGATATAATGACATACCTATAACATCATACTTTGCACCATTTGCTTGAAGACCATCAAATAGCCATCTATATACTTCATTATTATCTCCACCCGGAAGATGTACTATAACCTTTGAACTACTGTTTACTTTCTTTACAGCATCATACCCACAGTTGATTAACCACGCAAAATTCTTCATATTTGTAGAAGCTCGACCTTCTTCCCATAGCATACCATTATTAGTTTCATTTCCAACCTGTACCCATTCTGGATATACTCCATTTGATTTTAGTGTACTCATCACATCATAGGTATAATTATAAACTGCATCCATTAAACCATTAAAGTCATAGTTTGCCCATGCTGCTGGTTTAGCTTGTTGTCCAGGATCACACCATGTATCACTATAATGAAAATCTATCATTATTCTAAATCCCATATTTTTTGCACGTACTGCTTGTTTTACTACATCATCTTTGTTGCAAAAACCACTTGAAGGATTAACCCATACCCTAAATCGAATTGAATTTATCCCATGGTCTTTTAATATTTGTAAACAATCCTGTTTAACACCATTGTCATTATAAAAGTTCCATTTATAATATTCCATTTCTGATAGCCATCCTACATCAGCTCCATTTGCAAAAGAAGTAGCTGCCTGAACTTTCTTAGTTGGAAAAAGAGAAATAGTTAACATTAGAATTACACACAATACTAGAGAAAAAATACTTTTTAAATTTTTAATCAACATAAAATCCCCCTTGTATATCGTTTTCATAATATAATTATATAAAATATATTACTAATATTTATTAGTAAATTCTTTTTTTAGTAAAATATTATAGAATAAAAGGCTTTGCTATTTTTAAGTAAAAGGTAAGCGTGAATAGTTAATGTAGAAAGCCTTACAGCACTTCTTAATTTTATGCTCTTGTGGTAGTCTAAACCAAAGTGGTAGATTTCACGCAAGTGAACTCCATGTAATCTATAATTATCAAAAAGCTGTAAGCCTTTTTCCTTAACTTTTAGTTCTTACCTTTTACTCCTTACCCAATTCTGTCTTTTTCTAAACCTACATACCGTCTTGTCTTCAAGGCTTATACCCTCAAAGGGCACCCCGTCCACAGATTATCCAATAAAATAATTTTCTATATAAAGCATGATTAAGAATTACTATCTAAAAATGCATCAAGTGCTGCTGTAGGTCTTCCATCATCACCCCATGCACTTAATTTATATTTGCTCCAATTGTATGCTCCTTCTGGTTCCCAATAAAACACGCCTAACCCTTTATTGTCTGAAATTGATTTCACTATCTTTATAACTTCTTTAAGCATATCATAGGTGTTAGATACACTTGTATCTTCTCCACCAACCTCACATACCATCACTTCTTTATTATACCTTGATACAAATTCAATTAAATTATTACTCAAATTATCTATAGTTTCTGTATAATCTTTTTCTATCCAGTATGGATAATAAGACACACCAATTACATCATACTTTCCTCCATTTGCCTTATGATTATCAAAAAACTTAATAAACCTTTCCCTATCATCTCCTTGGTCTAAATGAATAATAACCTTTGCTTCATTATATATAACTTTTACTGCTTCATAGCCACTATTTAATAGCTTGGATAATTGTTCAAAATTATCAATACTTCCATCAGGCCACAACATTCCACTTGGAATTTCATTTCCTATCTGTACCCATTCTGGCTTAACATCCTTAGCCTTTAATGCATTCATAACTTCTAATGTGTAATTATAAACATCCAATACTAATTGCTCAAAACTATGATTTTCCCATGCAGCAGGTTTCTTTTGCTTTTCAGGATCTGCCCAGCTGTCGCTATAATGAAGATCTATCATCAATCTAAAACCCATATTTTTTGCACGAACTGCCATCTCTACTACTTCATCAGTACTGCAATGACCACTTTGAGGATCATCAGAAGGATTAACCCAAGCTCTAAGTCGTATTGAATTAATTCCATGATCCTTTAAAATTTGAAAACAATCTTCCTCTTCTCCATTATCATTATAAAACTTATAACCTGTTACCTCCATTTGCTGTAGCCATCCTATATCAGCACCTTTTGCAAAATATGTTTCTTCATCATTTTTTTTATTTACCATTTGCAGCTCTCCCTTCATAATATTATCTAAATTCTTATAATTCTGTTTTTCTCCCAAACTCTTAATTTCCAGCTAATAAACATTAGAATTCCTCTAAAACACTCATCTGCTGCAAAAGCAATCCATACTCCATTTAATCTCATTTTAAAAACAACTCCTAATATGTAGCTTAAAGTAACACTTACTCCCCACATAGAAGCTATTAAATCCATACTTTTAGATACAATGTAAAAAATAACAAATTTTTATTCCTAATAAGTATAATTTTAGACACATTAAAATAAGTATAACTATTATTTTTTAACGTGTCTTATCTTTTAAATTTAATATCTATTGTTTTAATATCTTTACTTTATATTTTTCTAAAACAATTTCTTTTTCTACTTTTTCACCAGAAATCATATCTAAATATTCTTCATCCCCTAAATCCACAGTCTTTTCTTCATCTGTAAAATTCATCACAAAAATATAAATATTATTTTCATTATGACGCATTTTTACTGTAACTCCTTTAGGAATCTGTCCATCTATAACACTCTTAATTTCCAAATCCTCAATAATCTTTGAATAAAAAGAATTATTAAAATCTTCTCCAGTTCTTGCAGCAATATGATATGCTTTTCCCTTACCATATTTATTTACTGTTACTGCTGGCATGTCTTTATAAAAATCACTTTCATATACAGCAAGAATATCTGCTGTTTCAGTATGGATTAATTCACAATAATCTTTAACTTTATAATTGCCTTGTAAATTTTCTATACTATTATCCGTAAATACTATATGATTTGATTCATTATCATACAATGAATCTATTTCTTCTGCCCATATTCCTGTTACATCTCTTAATGGTCCTGGAAATCCTCCAAGAAAACATAAATCATTTTCATCAACAATTCCAGTCCAGTATGTTGTTACAAGTGTTCCACCATTTTTAACGAATTCATTTATTCGCTCTGCAACACCAGGTCTTATCATATAAAGCATTGGGGCTGCAAGAATCTTGTATTTTGAGAAATCACAATCCATATCTATAACATCAACACTTATTCCTTTATCAAAGAAAACTTCATAGATATCTTCACATGTTTTTGTATAGTTCTTTTTCTTCATCTTTAAGCCCTGTAAATCATCTATTGCCCATCTGTTTTCCCAGTCGTATATTATTGCTACATCACTTTTTGTGACAGCTCCCTTTACTTCTTTAATTTTTTCTAAAACCTGTCCAACTTCTGTAACTTCTCTGAATACTCTTGTATTTTCATGACCACAATGATCAACTACAGCTCCATGTAATTTTTCAGAAGCACCTCTTCCTTTTCTCCATTGAAAATACAGCACTGAATCTGACCCATGTGCTATACTCTGCATTGCTGACAATAAATGCATTCCGGGCTTTTTAAGCTTATTTACTTCCTGCCAATTCACAAGACTTGGGGTATTTTCCATAACAAGAAATGGTTGTCCATCTTTAAAACTTCTATTTATATCATGAATAAATGATGTTTCAACACCTATTTTATAATTACCTTCCTCTTCAGAATGCCACCTAGGATATGTGTCCCATGATATAATATCTACTTCCTTAGCAAATTTCCAATAATTAAGGCCTCCATATGTGCCCATAAAGTTCGTTGTAATTGGTATATCTGGTGTTATTTCTCGGATAGGTTCAATTTCATTTTTATAAAAATCTATTGTTTGTGTTGTCACAAATCTCTTCCAGTCAAGATTATGCCCATGTACGAATATCTCACCTTTTTCAGATGGACTTTCAATTTGTGAAAAATCATTAAATCTATGACTCCAGAATCCTGTCCACCACGCTGAATTTAATTTTTCAATGTCATTATCATATTTACTTCTAAGAAAATTTCTAAATGCTTCCTGACACTTTTCACAATGACACTCACCACCATATTCATTTGATATATGCCACATTATAAGTGATTTACTATGCTTATATCTTTTTGCTAACATTTTGTTTATAGCCTTTGTTTTTTCCCTATATACTTGAGAAGTATAACAATGATTATGTCTCTGACCATGAAGATTTTTTGTTCTATCACTGTTTACTCTCAAAACTTCAGGATATTTTTCTGACAACCATGCTGGTCTTGCACCACTTGGTGTTGCTAGTATTACATTTATATTGTTCTTTTCCATTCTCTCCATAAGTTCATCAAGCCATTCAAATGTATACTTTCCCTCTTCCGGTTCTATAGCGCTCCACCCAAAAATATTAATAGAAACAGTATTACAATTAGCAAGTTTCATTAGACGTACATCTTCTTTTAAAACCTCTGGATATTCTAACCATTGATCTGGATTGTAATCTCCTCCATGAAGAAATTTCGTAATATTTTTATTAAATAACTCATAATTTTTATTCATAATAATATTTCTCCTTTTTTCATATATCAAATTTCTCTTTACTCGTTTCTTTTAATTTTTTAAAAAGACAGATAAACTTATTTATGTTTATCTGTCTTTACAGTAAAAAGTACAATAATTATAGTATTAATAATTTAGAAAATATTAAGTTATTAATTTTCTACCATCAACTATTAGCTGTTGTGCTGTTTCATGTATTCTGCAACTTGCTTTTCACATTCAGCATAAATCTTATCAAATCCAGCTTCATTTAATTTTTCTTTATATTCTTTAACTGCTTCTTCAACATCACTGCACATACCAAGATCTATTGGAACACCATATTGTGTAATTACATTTCCTACTGCTGCCATTTCATTTTTCACATTACTATCATCAAATGAGAATGCTGCAAGGGGATTTGTAACTGTATATTCTTTTTCCCATTTATCTTTAATTTGACCTACTATAGGTGGTTCATCAGCTGGACTACGTCCTAATTTTTGGCTATACCATCCCCATGGGCATACATTTGCAGTTGGGAATCCATCACTACCATCTAAAGATGTATATTTATCATCACCGTCAGCTTTATAGTGCTTGCCTTCAATACCATACCAAGTTAAATCATAAATATCTTTATCATATCTCAATAAATCAATTGCCATTAATGCTCTTTCTGGATTCTTAGAAATTGAATTTATTGCAATACCATTGTTAGTATAAGTATTAATCATTCTGTTTATTCCAGTTGTCTGGTCTGCAACCTGTACATCCCATTCTGGATGAGTTTTATTCATTCTCTCAGCTCTATCAGCAACAGATCCTATGTTCCATACCATTGTTGCAGTTTTTCCTGCCATAAAATCTTCATCTCTTGTTGCCTTACTTGAAATTGAGTCACTTGACCAATATCCTTTATCTGCAAATTCTTTCATCTTCTTTGCATACTCTAAATATTCTGGTCTATCTACATATGCAAATATCTTTCCACTCTGATCATTTACATCAAATCCTATACTTGGAGTTGGAACACCTGCAATCCCTCCAAAAGCATATTTCTCCATCATATATGGATATTGAAGATTTTGTCCTCCACCATTTGCAATTACTTTAATTCCACTTTCAGTATCCTTTGATACTGCATCCATATATGCTTCAAGATCATCATAATTTTCAATCTTTTCTATTCCATATTTCTTCATCAAATCTCCTCTGGCACCAAATACTCTTGTACCATATTCAACTTGATCACTTGGAATCATATATATCTTATCATTTATCTTAGCCTGTTCCCATGCTTCTTTTGGTTCATTTTCATATATATTTGGTGCATATTCTTTAAGCATATCATCAGTTATTTCATAGAACCCATTCTTTGTTGCAACCTGACTATAATATCCCCAGCTTGATGCTGTAAAAATTATATCGAAGTTTTCACCAGATTGGAATAAAAGCTGATATTTAGTTGTCATATCTGACCAAGGTAAAAAACTGATATCCAAAGTAGCATTAATTTTTTCTTTCATTATTTCATTTACTTTTCCATATACTTCATCGAAATCTTTTGGTTTATCACCAATCAGATACATTTTTAAAGTAACAGGATCTAATTTACTTGGATCTGAATTTGCTCCTCCTACATTAGCCTTACTTCCACAGCCCATCATTAATGTTCCAACAATAACTGTGGTTAACCCAACTGAAATCATTCTTTTAAGAATTTTTCTAAAAACCATTGTTGTTTCCCCCTACTTAAATAAATGTTATACGTTTTCATAGAACATAATTATAATATCATTATTTAATATTGAATAATGGGTAAAATATTTTAAAAATAGTATAATATTATAGTTTAATCATTTACATTTATGTTTCATAAATCACAAAATTTATATTTTAAAATTAAAAAGCAGATATTTAAAATAACAATTTTATTATTCTAAATATCCACTATATTATAGATACAATGTTCTTACTTCATTTGCTTTTCTTTTATGTAATGATTTATCTGATTATTACATTCATCTAATATTTTATATAATCCTGCTTCCATTAATTTTTCCTTATACTCATTAATTGCCCCATAAACATCATCACACATTCCAAGATCAATTGGAATACCATATTGTTTTATAACATTATTAACTGCAGACATTTCATTTTTAACCATTCTGTCATCAAATGAAAATTCATTGAGGATATTATCAACAGTATAATTTTCCACCCATGTATCAAAGATTTCCTTTGATTTATCAGAACTTTTAAATGGAACTCTATGAAGACTATTACTGTACCATCCCCATGGACATACACTTGTCGTTGGGAAATCCTCACTTTTATAAGTCTGACTGTATTCATGATCTCCTTCTGCATTCCAGTGTAAACCTTCGATTCCATACCATGTGAGTTCTTGTATCTCTTTATTATATCTAAGTAAATTTAGAGCCATAATAGCTCTTTCAGGATTCTTTGAGGTTGCATTAATAGCCATTCCATTATTTGTATAAGGATTGACTGTTCTAGTTAATCCTTTTGACAAATCAACAATTTCTGCTTCCCATTCAGGATGTTTTTCATTTATTCTTTCTACTCTATCTGCTACTGAACCTAGATTCCATACCATTACTGCAGACTTTCCATTGATAAAGTCCTCATCTCTTGTTGCTTTTCTTACTATCGAATCAGCTGACCAGTACCCTCTCTCTGCAAATTCTTTCATTTTTAATGCATAATTTTTATATTCTTCAGTATCTACTACTGCAAATATATTTCCATCATTATTATTTACTTTATATGCTATTGTTGGGATGGGAGTCCCTTCAACAAGCTGAAACTCATTTTTCTCAAGCATATATGGATATTGAAGATTCTGTCCGCCACCATTTGCTATTACTTTTACACCATTCTCTTTATCCTGTGATACTGCATTCATATATTTTTCAAGATCATCATAATTATTTATGTCATCTATTCCATACTTTCTGGCAAGATCTCCTCTTATTCCAAAGACCCTTGTTCCATACTCAATCTGATCTCCTGGTATCATATAGATTTTATTATTGACTTTTGCTTGATCCCAGGCTTCTTTCGGTTCATTTTCATATATATCTGGCGCATATTCTTTTACCATATCTAATGTAAGTTCGTAAAACCCATTTCTTGTTGCAACTTCATTATAGTGTCCCCATGATTCTGCTGTAAAAATAAGATCAAACTGTTCTCCTGACTGAAATAATAAAGGATATTTTTCATCCATATCAGCCCAAGATAAAAATTCTACCGACAACTCCGCATTTATTTTTTCTTTCATTATTTTATTTACTTTATCATACACATCATTAAAATCATTTGGCTTGTCTCCTATAAGAAACATCTTCAGCTGAACATATTCCATATCACTAATAGCATCATTATAGCTATTGTATACATTGTAACAACCATACATTCCACTGGAAATAATAAAGATTAATAATATGCTTAATATTCTTCTGATCCTTTTTAGTCTTCTCATAACAGTATGTCTTCATCCTCTTCATGATTATTTTACATATTATTTATATAATAACATTTTCTTCTTTTATAATCTATCTTATACCCTTATTGTATAATCCTCAATTTTCTAATATATGTAATGTTAATTGTTTTTATTTCTTTATACACAAAATATAGCAGCTTTCAAAACTAGAAAGCTGCTTTGTCATATACAAATTATTCTTTTACTGCACCAATTGTAACACCCTGAACAAAATATTTTTGTATAAATGGATATAGCAATATTATAGGTCCAGTAACTATTATTGTAAGAGCCATTTTTAAAGATTCACTAGGCATATCAATTGCCGCTCCAATACTTCCTCCTGTTTGAGATAATATTGTCTTATATGCTTCTACATTATTTACTATCTTATATAAATAATATTGTAATGAATATAACTTTTCATTATTTATGAATAACATACAATTGTACCAGTCATTCCAATAACCTATTGCTATAAATAAACCTACTGTTGCAAGTGCTGGTTTTGATAATGGCAGTATTACTTTCATAAATATCTGAAAATCTCCTGCTCCATCTATTTTTGCCGCTTCAATTAAAGACTGTGGAATGCTGTTCAAATAGCTTTTCATAAGTATAATATTAAATACGCTTAATAATGGCGGAAGAAGCATTGCAAGATAACTATCTTTTAAATCAAGATATCTTACCATTAAGATATACCATGGTACAAGCCCTCCACTAAATAGTGTAGTAAAGTAAAAGAAAAATGAAAATTTATTTCTCCATTTAAAATCTTTTCTCTGAAGTACATATCCAGTCATTGCAACTATGAATAATCCAAGTATTGTTCCTATTACTGTAAGGCTTATTGTAACTCCGTATGCTCTAACTATTGCCATTGGATCTTTTAGTGCAGTTCTATATGCTTCAAGTGAAAAACTATTTGGAAATAGTGAAAATCCACTTTGAATGATCTCTTGTTCATCTGTAATTGAGCCCATTAATACCAATAAGAATGGTATTAAGCAAAGTAATGATATTACTGCTATTACTGTATAACTTATAGCATTAAAAACCTTGACGTCTCTGCCTTTTTTCATGTATCTTGTCCTCCTAATATAATATTAAAATTGCAAATAATTTTATCTTTACATATCTTTTCTCTCTATTTTTTAATCTATATAAATCTTTTCATACTTTATTAGTTATCAAATTTTAGAACAATGAATAATCTTTATCATATTTCTTAACTAGAAAATTGCTTATCATTATTGTAATAAAACAGAAAACTGATTGATATAAACATGATGCTGCTGACATCCCTACTTCACCAGATTGAATTAATGATCTAAATGTAAATGTATCTATAACATCTGTAGCATTAAATAAAGGACCATTATTTCCTATAATCTGATAGAACATTTGGAAATCTCCTCGGAATATATTACCTATTGCAAGTAATGTAAGTATTATCATTGTAGGTATAAGACTTGGAATTGTAACCTTAAAAATTCTTTGGAATATGTTTGCACCATCAATTTTTGCTGCTTCATAAGTTTCTGTATCAATACCCATTATTGCTGCAAGATATAATACGGTTCCATATCCAACATTTTTCCATGCAGATACAAAAATCATTATAAATGGCCATACAAATGTACTTCCATAAAAATTGAATTTTTCTCCACCAATCTTTGCTATCATACTATTTATTGTACCGTTTTCTAGATTAAGCATATTATATGCAATAATTCCTACTACAACCCATGATATAAAATACGGAAGGAACATTGCTGTTTGTGTAAGTTTTTTAAAATACTTCCCACCTATTTCTGAAATAAGAATTGCGAGTCCCATTTGTAAAATTGTATTAACAGTTATAAATGCTACATTATAAAGAATTGTGTTTCTTGTAACAATCCATGCCTGTCCTGAAATAAAGAAATATTTAAAATTATCTAAACCAACCCATGGACTTCCAAAAATTCCATCTCTGAAATTATAATTTTTAAAAGCTAGAATAGTGCCTCCCATTGGTATATAACTGAATATTAAGAAATACAGTATTGCTGGAAGTAGCATTAAAATTAAAACTTTATTTCTTCTAATCGTTAACATAAATTTCCTTAATCTGTTTTTCTTATCTACTGGTTCTAATTCTGTTTCATCAAGTAAAAGATCTAGTTTGCCTTCCATGATATTATCCCCCTTTTTTTATACGTTTTCACTGTAATAATAATATCATTTTTAAATAATGTTATTTTAGTAAAATATTTTATTATAGGTAAAATATTTATATTTTTCTTTAAAATTATAACTTTTTATTGTATACTAAATATGCAAATGTAAATGTTATCTTAAATGTATTCCTTTCTCTCTTATTTAATACGATTTTCATAGACAACAATATATTGAGACAGGAGGTAATATAATGATAAATTTATTAATTGTAGATGATGAAGTTTTTACACGTGAAGGTATTATGGAGATACTTCCATTAGAAGATTTAAATATAACAAAGGTAATATCAGCTTTTGATGGACTTGATGCATTAGAAAAAATTAAGACTTTCAAACCTGATATATTATTAACAGATGTTAGAATGCCGAGAATGAATGGTATAGATCTTGCATTTGAAGTGAGAAAAACCTATCCTGATACTTCAATTATATTTATGAGTGGATATTCTGATAAAGAATATTTAAAATCTGCAATAAAATTAAAAGCAATAAGCTATGTTGAAAAACCTATTGAACCTGAAGAACTTGAAAGTGCGGTTCGTAACGCTATATTAGAAAATTCAAAATGTAAAACAATAAATGATAATATAGAGGATAGTATTGCTATAGAAATGACTAATTCTTTGGATATTTCAAAGCTTGACAATATCCTTATTTTATGTGCCTCTGAAAAGTTAAAAACTCTCCTATTTAATTCATCATTCTTAACAGTGCTTATTTCAGCTGAAGATACAATTGTAGAAAATAGTATCATATCATCACTAAAATCAGCCTGTAAAGTATGTTGCTTAGACTTTTTTATTTCTAAAAAAAGTGATTCTCTTATAGTTGTACAGTTATTATTTAGTAAAAATTCTACTTTTCAAAATATAAAAATGAATTTATCATCTCTTTTTGCTTCTTTTGATGAATGCCTTAAAGAACACTTCAATTACTTTATTGGCACTGGTAAACTTGTATATTCATTAAATGAAACATCCGATTCTTTTTTATATGCAAGTAAAGCTATAAATCATAAATTCTTTTATGATTATAATTCTGTAATTTATTCGTGTGACAAAGATTGTAAGACTTATACTATAAATCCTAATATAATATCTAAATTAGATAATTCATTAAATACTAATGAAATTGAAACATTAAAGAGAATTATAAAAAATCTTACTTCAAATTTTAAAAACAGTATTGGAACGCCAATATCATATGTAAAAGATTCTTATTACAGAATTATACAACACATAATGAATCATGGTAGTATACGAAATACTTTTCATAAAAAAGAAATTTGTTTTAGAAATATTCTTGAATCTATCTTAGAATGTAATAATTTATTTGACCTTGAAAATATTGTTCTAAGGTTTATTGATAATATTGCCTTAATGCTAAATGATAGTTCCAAAAAGAATTCAACTGTTTCATCCATTTTGGAATACATTCACAAAAATTATTCTAATACTAATTTATGTCTTGATGATATAAGTAAAAATACATATCTTACGCCTACGTATATATGTGTTATATTTAAAGATCAAATGTCTAAGACAGTAAATAAGTATATAACAGAATATCGTATAGAAAAAGCAAAAGCTTTCTTAAAGGATTCAAATATAAAAATGAGTGATATTGCTGGAAAAGTTGGATATAATGATCCTAATTATTTTTCAAAGATATTTAGAAAAGAAACTAGTTATACCCCTTCAGAATATAGGAGGTATTTTACAAGTGAAATTTAGACGAAAGCTAAAATTAGTGGATCAGTTTTTCCTTACATTTTCAATTTTAATAATTATACCCCTTATAATACTTTTTGGATATACTTACACTAAAATGTCCTATATGATAAGAGAAAATACTATTGCTTCTACTAATGTGGCATTTAATCAATCATGTTCATTTATTTCATATAAAATAGACAGGCTTTATGATACTGCCAACTCCTTAATTATAGATAATAATATAACATCAATATTAATTAATAATCCGAAAGATTATTCTATTCCAAATCAGATAGAAGATCTTCAGCTATTAAGATCATATATATATTCTTATCAGCATAATATAGATATTTCTGATATTGAAATCTATTTAAATGATGATTTTATATATTCTAATGAAAAAGTTAATATATTTCCATTAAGTAGCCTTGCCAATTCAAAATGGCTTTCTATAACAAAAGATCTTAATGTAAGATACTTCTGGGCGCCTTATAGTTATATTTCTAATAAAAATGAAGATTCAGTTGTTCTTGGAAAATGTATTGTCAATCCAAAAGATTACACTAATCCAATAGGATACTTATTTATCAAATTTAATACAACAGATCTTACAGATATTATAACTAAGACAAATTCAAATGCTCAAAGCTTCAGCTGTATTGTTAACTCTTATAATGATGTGATTGCTACAACTGATAGAACCTTATATTCTAAATATAAAAATATTATTGAAAATACAATCCCTAAAAATGATACTTCTCTTCATAAGTATGAATATGATTCAGATGATATCTATGTTCAAAGTTCTAGTATAGATAAAACAGACTGGAAAATAGTTAATATCGTGCCTTATAGTACTATTAACTCTGAAATTACTAATCAACGAATATGCCTTATTTTAATTGTTATACTCTTTGGCGGTGCTGCTCTTATAGCAGGTTATAAATTTTTCAATTCAATAACTTCACGTTTATATAAAGTTATTGAAGGAATGAGACATGTACATGCTGATAATCTTGATAATTTTATTGAAAATGATAAGGATGATGAACTTGGTGAACTTATTGAAAATTATAACTATATGATTTCAAAAATGTCAGGACTTATTGAAGAACAGTATAAATACGGAAAAGCTGTTAAAAATGCAGAGCTAAAAGCACTACAATCACAAATTAATCCTCATTTTCTATATAATACTCTTGATATGATAAACTGGATGGCTTATAAAAAAAGAACCTCTGAAATAAGTACTGCTGTGAAAAGCCTTGCTAAATTTTATAAACTATCACTCAATAAAGGCAAAGATATAACATATATCTCTGATGAAATTAATCATGTTTCATTATATGTACAAATTCAAAATATGAGATATAGCAACAGAATAACTTTAACTGTAGATATTGATAAAAATATTAATAATTATCTTATTCCTAAAATAACACTTCAACCTATTGTTGAAAATTCAATTTCTCATGGTATATTTGCAAAAGGAAATGTAAGTGGATTGATTACTATTTCTGGCTATATTGATATGGATAACGATGAAATTTTAATAAAAGTATCTGATGATGGAATTGGTATTGAAGAAGATAAACTTCAATTAATATTATCACCAAATCAAATATCATCTAAAGGAAGTGGCTATGGTCTTAGAAATATAGACCAAAGATTAAAGCTTTTATTCGGAGATAAATTTGGACTTTCTTTTGAAAGTATTTATGGATGTGGTACTACTGTAATAATAAAAATTCCTCTTATAACTGATGATAATTATAACGATGATTTCTAATTAACCTATCAAACTATTTAATACAAATTTCTTCATATAAAGGAGCAAAATATAAATGAAAAGAGAATTTTATGATAAAACAATTTATACACTAACTAATTATTTTGTGAGTTTTTTACAAGCAAGTCTATACTTTGCTATTTCTAATATTTTTCTTATTGTCTATTTTATATTTACTTTAATAAATCCTAATATTTTTAATTTATTTGTTCTATTTTTAGTACTACTTCCATTTGGTCCTTCACTTGGAGGACTTTACTCAATGTGTGGCAAATCTCTAAGGGAAAAAGACATGTTCTTTGCTTCTCATTATTTTAAATATTATAAAATGAATTTTTTAAGCAATTTAAAAATCTGGTTTTTTATTACTTCAATATGCTTTGTATTGCTAATAGATTTACAATATTTTTATCTTAATAAAACTTCATCAGGTATATATATCTTTTTTAAAGTATTAGTTATATTTTTAGGTTTGATTAGCTTATATGCTTTTCCTATTAATTCAAGATTTTATATAAAGCTTAAAGACCTTTTACTAACGTCTATTTACTACATGATAAAGAAATTTCCTTTGACAATAATGAAAGGCTCTTTGATTTTTTTACTATTCTATATTATTAAAAGTATTTCCATAATTTTTTTGATATTTATTCCGGTTCCATTATGCTTTATATTTATGCACTATGATAATATTCTTCTTAATGAACTTGAAAAGCAGTCAGTATCCAATATTGCTCAAATATAATAAATGCTACTTCAATAGCTTAGGCGCCTAACTCCTTTGATTTAGGTGCTTATATTTTTTATTATAGATATTATCAAAAAAGACTCAACAACTCCAAATTGTTAAGTCTTTAAAACATTAATTTTAAAATTTAATAAATTGTAAAACTTTCACTCATCACATACAATATGTTTTATGAAATATTATCCTAAACTCACATAAGTTCTTATTTCAAAAGAGCTTGTTCTCTCAAATTTTTAAATTCAGTTCTGATTGTTTCATCATCTGCTTGAGGATTTAAACTTTTTTGCCATGCAACATAATAATCCTTTATTTTATCTTCATACTTTTTCCAATCATCTTCATTGATTTTTAAAAATACGCTGCTTCCTACTTTAGATTGTTGCTCTTTAGTCGCTTGTTCTGCACTTGTAGTTTCAACAATGTCAATTACTTCTTGTGATAATGAAATTCCTTTTTCTGCATTATTCCATGCACCTTGCACACCAATAACAACACCGCCTGCTACAAGAAGCAAAGAAACTAATAAAAGTAACAAACCTTTTTTAATACTTCCCTTTTTAAAATAAAGATATCCAAATAACATCCATATTGATACAATAAATATGATTGTACCTACAACAGCTAACACTGTTCCAATTTTTTCCATGATCTACTCCTTAATAAATAGGATAAAAATTCCTAAAATAAAATATAAATTTCTTTGGTTAACTACTTAATATTAAATATTTCCAATACATAATTAATATTATTTTTCATTTTTGCCAAAGTTACTTATATTTTATCACATTTTACCACTTTTTTCTACAATATTTTCATAAATAATGTATTTTTGGTATTTTATAATTAACATTTATAAAAGATACTTAGATTCCAATACTTCTAAAATTTCTATATTCTTATAGCTTACAGACTCATATTCACGTTCATATTGAGCACACTGTGCATCAATCTGTATCATTATTTTTTCTTTTAATTCTCTTTTTGCAAACGTATATACTACCCTGTCTTCCTTATCAATATGCCTTGTTAATAAATCACAATATGATATAGCATTTGCTATTAAATCTAATTTTGCTTCTTCCTCTCCAGCTTTAACCTTCTTTAAAGCCTCTTCTAAATTTTTAACATATAATCGTCCAAAATCATGTTCTACTAGCATTCCATGCTTTACTAATTTTTCTCCAAGGACGCCTAAGTTCTCAACCATTTTATTAAAAAGAAAGATTTCTTCTTTATTATGATGATGTCCATCGGCATATTCTTTTATGAAACCTATTATTAAGTCAAAATCACTGTAGTCATATATGTCATTTTTTAAAACTTTAAAGCATGCTGCCCTTACAACTTTAAGCATACGTTCAATATATCTATGTTCATTCATCATTATTTCTATAGCATTCATATTATCATACCTCCAAATTACATTCATAATTTTTTATTAAGCTTATGTCTGTAATTAAAGTATACTATTAAATTATAAAAAGCTGCGTAACAATCGTTACTAATAAAAATTAATTATTCTATCTATGATATTGCAATAAATATACAAAAAGCAAACATGTTAACTATTTAAAAACTAATTTCAATATTTAATTTATTAGTAATAACACTCTTTACTGCATTTTCCTTTAAACAGATTATCTTTTATGTTCTTCTCATAATCTGTTTCATCTTCCATATGTTCAAGTATATATATAGCCTTTTTCAGATTTTTCACATCTCTCTCCATATAATCAATGTAATTTCCTCTTCCAACTACTTTTAAATGAGTAACCCCTGCTTTTTTCAATCTATATAATGAACAAAGTCCACATCCACTAGCTCCAAGCTTATACGTATCTTCATCAGCTGAATCCTCTTCAATATTAATATTAACTCTATTTATGTTATTACTATTGTTACAAATAACTTCGTCATTAAGATCATTTCCATTATTAATATTATTTTCATCATTTAAAAAATTCAAATCACCATGTGAATCATCATAATAAATCTCAAATTTCTTATCAACTTCTTCAAAATTACTACTTTCTTTATCTATCTTAGCCATGTGATATGGTATTTTACATAGATGTGCCATTTCATCACAATGAAGGGAGCTACAGAAAGCACCTGTATAGTGACATCTTTCATTTAATATAAATGCTTCGTATTCTTTAATCATATCTTTGTTTTCACTTATACATGATTCCATATCTTCTATTGTATTTTTTCTATGAAATATATAACGTGATATATTTTTAAATCTATTGAAAAATTCAATTGAGGATCTATTTATTTCAGCACACTCACCACTTAAATGCACATGGCATTTTATATGTTTTTTCTCTAAATATAGTATAAGTGCCGGGTCTGCTACTATAAATTCATTAAACCCAATATTAATAAGATCTTTCACAATCTTTTCTATCAGCTCAAATTGCTCATCAATATAATACAAATAGTTAAAAGTTATTGTAACAGGAACTTTATAAACATCTACCATTTTCTTCAATATTTTCATATCTTCCAAAGAACTTATTTGAACATTATAATAAAGTACTTCTCGTCTATTTAAAGGAAATAAATTACCGTATTTTTTATTCCATTCATAAGGTACATATCCACAGAATACTTCATCAGCACCAGCTTGTACAAGCCTTATGTAATCATCAATACATCCTAATCCAGCTACTATTTTCATTAAATCATCCTTTTATCAAATAAAATTTAAAACTATTCTGTCTATGCCCATATTAACATACTTCTCTAACATATTCCTGTCTTTTAAAAGAGTATCATCAAAGGCAAATAGAGAGTTATATTTTCCAACCATCTTTAAATGCTTTGGATAAGCAAATACATAATCCATGCAGTATTTAGGACATGAATTAACAAGTTTTTGACTTCCTCTATCAAGATTTTTGCACATGGCATAAAGAGTGCAATACTGGGATGTATTAGTCACATAAAAAGGCATCTGAAGACTGTGTTTACCTTCTCCGATTAAAATTTCATATCCACAGTTTTCGTATTCATAACGCTCAATTTTATTTTCTTTTAAAAAATCACTAAAAATTTTACTATTAAGATTATTCTCAGACATCATGTCTTTATTTTTCTCATAGCCCTTCTTATAAATATATCTTGGATCTTTTTTTCTTTTATTTAATAAAACTCCAAGAGATAGTGTAAAATAATCTGTTTTATCTTCAAGTAACTTTATCATTCCCCAGTCATTTATCACAATTTCTATTTTCATTCCACTTTTTATACACCAGTCATATACAGTTCCTATAATATTCTTTGTTTCTTCTATACGATTATCTCTCATATATGTAAAGCATAGAGTAATATTAAGGTTATCATTAGCACACTTTTTAATCATATTCATTAATAATTCAGTTTGTGGAAATAAATTATGACAGAATTCATTTCCTATATATATTCTTGAAATACTCTTTTTAAACAGCATATGATTCTCTAAAAAATTTTCTTTAATGTAATCTTCTTTGAACCTATTTATATCTTTATGTAAATAATTCTTATACAGTTTATCATTATCAAGCTTTATCGCAATCTCAAGAGATTCTAAAATATCTTCACTATAATTTTCATAATTTAAGTTTGAAAGCCAGTTTTTTTTCTGCTCGGAATAATAATCATAAAATTCATAATCCATTTCTGCTGGATAACCTACCATTTCCTTTGAAAACTCATTTTCATCTCCAAAGGTTTTTAACATTATATATTTTGAATAATCTCTAAATATTCTTTCTACATTTTCTTTATATTTATTATCATCAATAGAAAACACATATTTAAAATAAAAATCTTTTTCTATTATTTCAATAAGTTTATATTCTGTCAGTTTTATTTCGGTGTATCCATATTCATTAAAATTGTAAAATGATAACATTACTTCATTTATTTTTTCTAATTTTTCACATACACGTATTGTAAAATCTTCTTTTGATACTTTTAATACACGCACTTCTGTTCCATCAACAAAACAACTTAAAAGTCCTGATGGAAATAATTCAATTTCTTCTTTTCCCAAACCAATCCCTCAAATCTCTTATCTCGTGTCTAGTTACTGTAACTCTTCCACCATACACTAAATATATATCATATTAGATTAAAAATATTTAATATATATTATTTTTTATTTTCTTATACAACTGGTATAAAAAACATACTATTTTTACTTTTCATTTTATGTATTTCAAAATTTATACCATATACAGCCTTTAAATTTTCCTCTGTAAGTACATCTTTCACTAAACCTTCTATATAAACTTTTCCATCCTTCATTAAAAATATTTCTTTGCAGTAAGCGGAACTTAAATTCAAATCATGAAGAATTGCTATAATTGTCTTATTCTCTTCTTCATTTAATTTTTTTAATGTTTCCATAAGTTCAACCTGATATCTTATATCAAGATGTGAAATGGGCTCATCTAAAATTAAATATTTTGTATCCTGGGCTATTGCCCTTGCTACAAGCACCCTTTGTGCTTCACCTCCACTTAAATATGAAAAAGCCTTATCTTTTAAATAAGCACAGTTGGTAACTTCCATTGCATGATTTATTAAATCCCTGTCTTTTTGTGATAAATCCTGAAATCTTTTCATGTATGGATTTCTTCCCATTGCAACAATATCATACACTGTAAAACTCACATCAATATTAACATTTTGAGGTACAAATGAAATACTACATGCAAGTTCTTTTCGTGAATAATCTTTTATATCTTTATTATCAAGGCATATTAGTCCATGTTTTGCATCAATAAATCTTAAAATATGGCGTACAAGTGAAGTCTTTCCTGAACCATTAGGCCCTAAAATCCCATAAAAGCCGCCTTCTTTAAATCTTCCTGAAATATTGTTTAATATGTATTTCTCTTTATCTTCTGCCTTCCAGCATAATTTTTCAATATTTAAATTTCTATTATCCATTTTTCATACCTCAAAAGCTTCTGTTTTTTGTATTTCTATATAAAAGATATATAAAATACGGTGCTCCAAAAAATGCTGTAATAACTCCTACAGGTATTTCTGTTGGCTGTGCTGCTGTTCTAGCTATAGTATCACATAAAATCATAAAAAATGATCCTCCCAAATATGAAAAAGGAAGAAGTATTCTATGATCTGAACCTACTAAAAGCCTCATACAATGTGGTATAATAAGGCCTACAAAACCTATTGTTCCACTTACGCATACACTTCCTGCAACAAGAAATGCAGAAATGATTATTAAAATATTTTTTACTTTTCCTGTATCTATTCCTAAACTTGAAGCAGCTTCATCTCCAGTGAGCATAATATTTAGTTCTCTGCTAAACATAAAAATAATAGTTACACTTATTATAGATACTAAAAATAAAAATAAAACCTTACTCCAGTTTGATGAACTAAAGCTTCCAAGTGTCCATAAATAAACTTTCTCAAGTTGCTCTCTGTTATAAATCATAAGAAGTGATATTGCTGAGCTTAACATTGTACTTATGGCTGTACCTGTAAGTAATAAATTTGTTACAAGTACTTTTCCTCCTATTCCTCCAAGCTTATATACAAGCATAACAGTAAGAACTGCGCCAATGAATGCAAAGATGCTTACAACTCCAATACCCATAAAATTCAATGTGATTCCAGATAAAATTGCCAATGTAGCACCTAGTGCCGCTCCTGATGAAATTCCAAGTATATGAGGGTCTGCTAAAGAGTTTCTAAATATTGCTTGAAAGGTGCAGCCCACCACAGCAAGAGCTCCTCCAACTAGAGAAGACTGCAATATTCTTGGCAGACGCACCTTCCATACAATTACTTCATATACCTGTTTTACATCTTCTGTATCCACCATTCTATTTAAAAGTGGAATCTTTGATAATATTAATTTAAAACTATCAAAAATCCCTATAGATGATGATCCAATAGATGCTGAAATTACAATTAAAAGGAGCAGAAAAATAGATAGTACACTAATATAAATATAGTATTTCTTCTTTTTTGACTCCACTCTTTTACCTCCGCTATTTAAATGCATCCTTATGGAATATTTCTGCTAATTTTAATACTCCTTCTGCATTTCTATATCCCTGACGGTCAATAAGGTTGTTATCTATTTCATATACTCTTCCTTCCTTGACAGCTGTCAGTTCTTTATATCCTTCTGAGGACATGAATTTATCTTTTTCACCATCTTTTAATACGATAATCTCTGGATCAGCTTCTAATAAATATTCCAATGAAAATGACCAATTATCTGATGCTGGAACTATATCTTTTCCACCTGCCATCTTAATCAATCCACCAACAAAAGTATTTTCTGGTGCTGAGAAATCTCCGCCTTCGCCATAGCCTACAACATAATAAACAGATGGCTGACTTAAATTGCTCACTGTAGATTCAACCTTGTCTATAGTTTTTTTCATTTCATCTATCTTTTCTTTTGCTTTATCATTCTTATTTAATGCAGTTCCAAGTGTTTCTATCATAGTATAAACACCATCAACATTATTTTCTTCATATAATGAAATAACAGTAATGCCTGCATCTTCAAGCTTTTTAGAATTCTCTTCATTAAAATGTGTTGATGCTATTACAATATCTGGTTCAAGACTTATAATTTTTTCAATATCCGGTGTTCTCATTGTACCGATAGATTCTACACTTGTAACCTCTTGTGGATAATCACAATAATTAGTTCTTCCAACAAGTTTCTCACCTGCACCGAGATCAAAAATTATTTCACTTATATTAGGTGCAACTGATATTACCTTTTTAGGCTCTTTATCTAAAGTTACCTCTTTTCCATAAGAATCAGTAATTTTCACAGGATATATTGTTTCTCCTGCATTAATTGAACTTTCTGATGATTGATTTTCAGTTTGATTTTTATATGAATCTTTACATCCGTATGTTCCAAATGTAAATGCTCCAATCAATAATACCAATATAATGTTCTTAAATAATTTGTTCATATTATCTCCTTCTTGTTTTCTTCTACTACCTTCTTTATATTATCTTATCCAAATATAAGATTTAATATAAAAAATTTAATACTCTGATTGTAGTGAATTTGTCAGCCATCTCCCTCTTAGATAGTATATTATAAAACAAATTGAACAAAATATCCACGATGCTGGATAACACCAATATAAAACACGTATATCATTCATATATGAAAGCATACTTGAAAGCCATATTACTCTAAATAAACATATTCCCGTTGCAGTTAAAATCATTGTATGAAATGCAAATCCTGCTCCCCTTATTGCCCCTGCAAGAACTTCTGTAAAACAATGTGTAAATGTGAATGGTGCAATAATATACATCATCACAAGTCCCATATTCTTTACTTCTTCACTTGTTGTAAATAAATTTATAAGATAACTGCCACTTAATAAAACAAGAATACTCATAATAAAAGTTATTATAACGGCGTATCCAAGGCATACCTTTACACCTTTTTTTATTCGATCTGTTTTTCCAGCTCCTATATTCTGTCCAACAAAAGTTGATATTGCAAGTCCAAAAGCCATCATTGGAACATATAAAAAGGAATCTATCTTTTCATATGCTGCACACCCAGCCATAGCAATAGAACCAAAATCATTTATCTTTATCTGTACAAGCATATTTGAAATATTAAACATTGCAGCCTGAAGTCCACATGGAATTCCAAGCCTTATTATTTCATTTGCTGTTTCTTTATCAAAATGTATTTTCTTAAGTCTAAGTCTATAGCTTTCTGGAATATTCATTAAATTAATAATTACAAGTGCTGCTGAGACATACTGTGAAATCACTGTTGCAAATGCCGCTCCTGCAACTCCCATATTAAATACTGCAACAAATAGAATATCTAAAACAAGATTAAGCACCCCACTTACAAAAAGATAATAAAGTGGATGTTTCGAATCTCCTCTTGCCCTTATTATTCCAGCTCCAACATTGTAAATCATCATTCCAACAATACCTAAAAAGTAAACTCTTAGATACATAACAGATAGATCTATAACGTCCTCTGGACAATGCATGAATTCCAATAAACTTTTTGTCCATATCATACCAACTATAGTAATTATGATACCAGCTATACTACTTAATATTATTGATGTATTCATTGTTTTAAGAAGCTTCTTTTTATCATCTGCTCCAAAGTATTTTGCAAAAATTACGCTTGTACCTGTTGAAATTCCAAGAAAAAATCCAACAAGTAGATTTATTAAAGCTCCTGATGATCCTACTGCTGCAAGAGGCATGCTTCCAGCAAATATTCCAACGATTGAGCTATCTACTGCACTATATAGCTGCTGAAGCAGATTACTTAACATTATTGGCACAGCAAAAAATAATAGGCTTTTCCAAATTACACCTTCAGTTAAACTATAATCTCTCTTTTTCATAATTCCTTCTTTCTATATTATATGCTGAAAATATATATCTTCATAATATATTAAAAACTTCTCCTCTACCAGCATGTAAAACTTCAAATTTATATTTAGCTAGTTAAACTTTTTTAAGTTAGTTTCTAACATAAATTGATCACAATGAGTACCCTAAAAGAAATCCATCGTTAAATGCCAATTTTCAGTAACAATATATATACCCATATTAATATTATTTTCTATAAAAATTAAAAATCTCATCAATAATTCTACCATAATTTTTGACAAATTAATAACTATACTCTCATAATTTAAATAATTCCGTATCTTAATTAAAACTAATAAGCTTCTAAAATTCTAAGTATAACTTAGATTCTTAGAAGCCTAAGATTGCATTAAATAATTTAAAGTATTATTATCTTAATATTTTGTATTTTTTCTAAATACTATACTACACTTTTTACTGCTGAACAGCACATATCTTCTCTACACTTATTGAGTACACTTTTGTATGCTGGTATAAGAAACGCATCTGCAAATATCCATGCAACAGGACTTGCTAAACATACTGCCACATAGCCAAAAATAGGAACAAGTAAAAATCCACAAATTCCTCTTGCTATCATTTCACAAACCCCTGCAAGTATTGCAAATATGGAGAATCCCATTCCTTGAATAGTGAAACGTACTACATTAACAAGACATAAAGGTATATAGAAAATTCCTGTAATTATTAGATATTTGCTTACCTGTGCAAGTATTTCTGTTTCACTTCCACTTACAAAAAGCAATGCTATATTTTTCCCGAAAAATATTGATACAATTAAAGCAATTACAGAATATGCTGATCCTATTATTATGCTTGCTTTCATTCCCTCACTTATACGATCAAGTTTTCTAGCTCCAATATTCTGCCCTGCATATGTTGCCATTGTAGATCCAAGTGCATCAAATGGACATGCCAAGAAAATAGTTATTTTTGAAGCAGCTGTTACCGATGCAACAACAACTGACCCAAGACCATTTACAGCTGCTTGAAGTATTACACTTCCAATGGCTGTAATTGAATATTGAAGCCCCATTGGAATTCCCATATAACTTAAATTTATCATACATTCTTTATTAACTTTTAATTCATCCTTGTGGAATTTAAGAATTTCATATTTCTCTTTCATATATACCAAACAACATACTCCTGATATTCCTTGTGCAATAACAGTTGCCCATGCTGCACCTGATACTCCCATATGCATATATATGATGAGCACTAAATCAAGAATAATGTTTATTACTGATGATATTATCAAAAATATAAGGGGTGTCTTGCTGTCTCCAAGTGAACGTATAATTGCCGATAAAAGATTGTAAAGATAAGTAACCGGTATTCCTACAAATATTATAAAGATATAAGCATACGCTCCTTCAATAATATCTTCAGGAGTTTTCATCCATAGTAATATATTTCTACATAATATACATACGAAAAATGTCATAACTGCAGAAAATATAGTAGCAAGCCAAAAACTATTTGCTACATATTTACGTAGTGATTTATAATCTCCTGCGCCAAATTTCTGTGCAACTGGTATTGCAAAACCATTACATACTCCCATGCAAAATCCTATTACCATGAAATTTATTGAACCTGTTGCCCCTACTGCGGCAAGGGCACTAACGCCTAAATATTTTCCAACAATAATCGTATCCACCATGCTGTAAAACTGTTGAAACAGCATTCCAAACAAAAGTGGAATAGAAAACCCTAATATTAATTTAAAAGGATCTCCTTTTGTCATTTCTTTTGTCTCATTCTTAGCCATTTATCTATCCTCTTTTCATATTAATATTTAAAATACATTGTAACGCACTAATAAAGCCTGCTTTTATATAAAATCCCCTAATTAATAATTAATGATTATCTCATTAATTCAAATAAAAACAGCCTGTACCAATTAGTTTTATATCTAAAAGAGTGTTTTTTTAATTTCTTATTATTTTAATAAGAATATCACTTCATTTAAGTTTTTACGATATAATTATAATAGCTTCAAACTACAATTTATATAATTATAAACTCATATACTATAAATATAGTGTCAAAATATCCACTAATAGGATTTATCTATAAAAATATAAAAACTAACTACAACTATAATCTGGAGGATTTATAAATGGAAGTAAACAAAGTAGCCGTTGATTCAAATTTATTAGAAACAACATCTCATGGAAATCGTGAATTTCCAATGGATGTTTATAGAGACGATTTTTCAAAATATTATACTAATATTATAAACTGGCATTGGCATCCTGAAATAGAGTTTGTAATGATAACAAAAGGAAAAATAGAATACAGCACAGAAGAAGAGACTCTTATTCTAAGTGAAGGTGATGGTATTTTTATAAATTCCAACACACTTCATATGGCAAAGTCCATTGATGGATATCAAGACTCATTAATGTTTTCAGTAGTTGTATCTCCTAAGCTTATTTATAATGATACCGAAAGCATTATCTATAAGAAATATGTAAAACCAATTATAGAATGTTCAAAATTATCATATTTAAAGCTTGATAAGTCTAATACATGGCAGAAACAGATTCTTTCACATTTATTGTATATTGATGCTTTAAAATTTAATGAAGATTATGGTTTTGAATTTATAATAAAAAATCAAATCTCCCTTATATGGCAATTAATTGCACTCAATACATCTCATTTATATTTACATAATAACTGTCCTATAAATTCTCACTCCTTATCCCAAGAGCGTTTAAAACAGATGCTTAGATTTATACATAAGAACTATTTTAAGAATATAACTATAGATGATATAGCAAAATCTGCTAATATAAGCCGAAGCGAATGTTTCAGATGTTTTAAAAAAATGATAAATACAAAACCATTTTCTTATCTTACTGATTTTCGTCTTGAAAAGTCCCTACAGCTTCTCTTAGAAACAGATATACCAGTATCTGATATATGCTATTCCTGTGGCTTCAATCATTCAAGCTATTATGGAAAACTTTTTAAAGAAAAATTTGGAATTTCTCCTTCATCATATAGAAAATCATCTGCTATTTCAAATAAACATATATAAGGAAATAAACTGATTGCATAATAGCTAATTATTAATAAGCTATTATGCAATCAGTACAATCTATTATATTCTTTTTTTAATAATTTTTCTTTTAACTGCCATTAATCCACAAATTAAAAGTATTGGAAAAATTATTGCACTTAAAAATCCTTTTTTAAGATTATCTTGAAATGCTCCAGACACTGTTCCTACAACTGTTGGTCCAATAGAACATCCTACATCTCCAGCTAGTGCCAAAAGTGCAAACATTGCAGTTCCACCTTTTCTAAGAGATTTTGATGCAATACTAAAAGTTCCAGGCCAGAATATTCCTGCTGATAAACCACATAATCCACATCCAATAAGTGCAAAAATTGCATTGTTAGATAATGAAGCCATTAAATAACTTATAATTGAAATTACCGCACTTCCCATCATAAAAGAATTTAATTTTATTTTTTCACTAAATTGTGAGTAAAACAGTCTTGAGCATCCCATAAGAATTGCAAAAGCACATGGTCCTGCTAAATCTCCTATTGTCTTAGTAACATTTAATCCTGCTTCAGCAAAAGCCGAAGCCCACTGACTCATAGCCTGTTCAGATGCTCCTGCACAAACCATTAAAAGCAGTAAAATCCAGAATATCTTTTCTTTAAATAATTCTCCCATAGACATTCCTTCACTTTCTTCTGTTAATGTCTGTATTGGAACATTAGCAAAATAAATTGCATTTATCAAAGGTACTAAAGCCCATAAACAAGATAATATACGCCAGTGACTAATTCCTATAAAAGTAAAAAATATCGTTGTAATTATAATTACAAATGCATGTCCCCAACAATAAAATGAATGTAATAAACTCATAGCCGCTTCCTTCTTCTCAGTCGGGCAAGCCTCTACTATTGGACTTATAAGAACTTCAATAAGTCCACCACCTATTGCATAAATAAATATTGATATTAACAACCCTATATAAGGATTAGAAAATAACTGTGGAAGGATAGCTAGTCCAACAAGTCCTCCAACAGAAAATATATGAGCCCCAACTACACATACACGATATCCTATTCTATCCACAAATTTAGCTGCTAGAAAATCAACAATAAGCTGAACTCCAAAATTAATTGTTACAAGAAATGCTATTTTATCTATTGAAATATTATACGTACTCTGAAATGTTAAAAATAACAGAGGTGCAAAATTATTTACTATAGCCTGAGTTATATAACCAATATAACATGCGTAAATTGTATGGTTGTAATTTTCTTTTAATTTCACAACAAATCCTCCTTTCTCTTTTTCTTCTGCTTAATATAAGCTGAAGAAATCATCAATAATTTGTACACATACTGAATTTTTAATTCATGCTATATTGAATATATTTCAAAACCAATAATTCGCATATAACAAAAAACTGAGAAGTAGTCCAATACTTAAAATCCTTTCTTTTTATTACAATTGAGTGACTATAAAATGGAATATTAAAATTACTTATAGAAGCTAATTCATTGTTACCTACTAAATTAATTGATATTATAGATATGCCTTTTGCTTTTAATTTAAGTGCAAAGTTATTTACAAATGAATTATTTCCTGAAAATGAAAGAAGAAAGAATACATCCTTATTTGTAAGTGCCTCTAAAATAATATTAGTTTCTTCTTTTCCTTCAAGCACATATACTAGTTTATTACTGAATATCATATTCCTTTTTAATTCTTTAGCTGCATCTTTTTGTACAGCACCCGAACCATAAATATATATTTTATCTGCATTATCTATAGTTCTAAACATTTCATTAAAATCCCGATTTTTTAATTCTTCCATAGTCATTATTATATCTTTACATGTATTATCAATTTCTTTAGGATCAAATTGATTTTCACCTTTTTCTTCCCATTTTAAATGAATCTTTAATTCGCTATAACCTTCAAGACCAAGTTTATGTGTAAAACGTAAAATTGTCGTATGAGAAACGTTGCACTTTGAAGCTAGCTCTTGAATTGACATAGTCCTGCATTCTTTTTTATGATGTAATATATAATTCCAAATATAAATATCATTATCATTTAATTTTTCATAGTTTTCTTCAATTAAATTCTCAATTTTCATAATATTAATCTTCCTTTTTACTTATTGCTGATTTATGTTCCATATATTTTAAAAATAAAATTTCTATCAGCATAAAATAGGATGTTACAGATTCATACTTAAATTTATCTGACACTCCATCAATTATAGGTGTTGAAACATAAAGATTATGATCACAAAGTCTTGCTAAAGAATTATCCTTTGATTTTGTAATTGATATTGTCTTTACATTTCTTATTTTTAATTCCTTAGTAAAATCTATTGTAAATTCATTCTCTCCTGACACTGAAATTACTATACACAAATCATCCTGAGTTGTCATTTTAACTATAGCTTTTGCTTCATCATATCCACTTATATCATAAAATATCTTCTTTCCTAATAAAAAAATCCTCTTTATTTCCTTTTTTATTGATGATTGCACCATTCCAGATCCAAATACATAAAGATTCTTTGCATTATCAAATGCTTCAAATATTTCTGTGCAATCTCTTTCGCTCATACTTTTCATTAGATCATTATATGAATTGCATAAAAAATTCACATTATTTGTGTTTTCTTTTGTCATCTGATTATCAAGTTTTAAATATACCTTCAATTCTCCATATCCTTTTAATGAAAGTTTTTGAGCAAATCTTAAAATTGTTGTTCTTGATACATTGCACTTATATGCGAGCTGATCAATTGCAAGCTTTTCACATTCTTTTTTATGACTTGATATATAATTCCAAATATAAATATCGTTTTCATTAAGCTGATTATAATATTGATTTACTAATTCATCTAATCTCATAATATTTCCCACCATTTTTATAAACTCATAAATTTTATTCTATACATAATAACTTTTCTATTATTAATCTTTTTTTCATTATATTACAAGTTCATAGTATTGTATATAATTTAACTATTTAAGAAAATAAGTATTAATACTCATTCTCAGCATATTGAATATTTCTAAGCAAGATATAATTTTCATTTTCTATATACTAAAAAGAGGTAGAATGTTAAGCTTGCTCTCCCTCCTCTATTGAAATGTATTTACTTTTTAAAATTATTCATATTTAATCAATACACTGCTTCCGGCTTGTACATCTTGCTTATTATTACACTCTATAATGTTACGTCCATTTGGCTCAACAACCACCATCATTGTAACATCAGATATATTTTCCTTCCTAAGAAAATCCCTATCTACTTTTGCAATAACCTTTCCATTTTTCACTTCATCTCCTGCCTTACAAAATACTTCAAAACCCTTTCCATTTAGATTCACAGTATCAAGACCTATATGTATTAATACTTGAATTCCTTCATCATTTTCTATAGCTATAGCATGTTTAGTTTCTGCTACCATTACTACCTTTCCATTACACGGAGATACTATTTCATCAGATGTTGGAATTACTGCCATTCCTTTTCCTAAGGCTCTACTTGAAAACATGTCATCTTTTACCTCAGATAAATCTATACTTTTGCCTGATATTACAGCATTAAATTCCTTTGCTTTTATTTCTTTCTTTTTTCCAAATCCAAACATATACTTTCTCACCCTTTTCTCTTTATTTTAAGAATAATTACAAATCTATCAGCTTTCCTATTATAATGTTTTCCCCCCTTTAAAAGGGGGCTTAACATTTATTTTATCTTTCATTAGATTTCATGATGATTTCTAAGATAATTCTGGCCAGTATTCCTTATTTGCTTCAATTAAATCATCTAAGATTAATTTTGCTATTCTTGCACTTGGAACTGTTCTTGAAAGTGTAAGAGCTTGCCATAATTTTTGATAGCTTCCCTCTATCCATGCTTCTACTGTTAACTTTTCAACACTTACTTGTTGTTCCATTAATCCTTTTTGGAATTGTGGAATAGAACCTTGACATATTCTTTCATATCCATTACTTCCTACTATACATGGAATTTCAACCATAGCTGTTCTATCAAAGTTTTCAACAGCACCTTCATTTGGAACTATAAGAAGGAATCTTTCATTTGTATTTTCTGCTATAGCACATGCTAAATCAACAATGTAAGTTGCATGAACATCAGCTTCAAATCCACCTTCTTTGCTTGTACCACTTTCAATTATCTTTTTACAAGCTCCAAATACATGTTTTTCTCTTCCTTCCATAACCTCATTAGCTCTAGTATGCTCTGGGTCAGAAGTTTCCACAACATAATCGGGGAATAGATAGTATTTTAAGTATGTGTTAGGAATTGTTGTTGGATCTACTGCATAAACATCTCTTGCTTTTTGGAATGTATGAATCCAACTTTCTTCTACATGTTGATTTGTATTTGATAATGCATCTGCAAATCCATTTTCAGCCATATGCTTTTTAATTTGAGGCATTAAATCGTTACCATCCTTATCATAGATCTTTGACCACCATCCAAAGTGATTTAATCCATAATATGATACATTCATTTCTTTTCTAGATTTAAGTCCACACATGTTAGCCATTTTTTCTTCTAAATCTATAGGCATGTCACATATATTTAGAATCTTAGAATTTGGTCTTAATCTTCTAGTTGCTTCTGCCACAATTGCAGCTGGATTTGAATAATTTAACATCCATGCATTTGGAGAATATTGTTCCATGTAATCAAGAATTTCAATTACTCCACCTATCGAACGCATTCCATAAGCAATTCCTCCAGGCCCACAAGTTTCTTGTCCAAGCACTCCATATTTTAATGGAATCTTTTCATCTTTTTCACGCATTGCATATTTTCCTACACGGATATGAGCTAGTACAAAATCTATATCAGTAAATGCTGTTTCTGGATCAGTTGTATAAGCAAATTCAATTTCTGGTGCATTTTCTTTTAAATAAATTTCACATGCTTTTGCAACTGTTTCCTGTCTTTGTGCATCATTATCATAAAATTTTATAGAACGAATTGGGAATCTATCCATGTGATCTAACAACATTAGTACAATTCCTGGTGTAAAAGTGCTTCCGCCACCTGCTATAGTTATTGAATATTTTTTATTTGCCATTTTTCATTCCTCCTAAAAATCAGTGATTTGTTTTTCTCTATGTGCTTATAATACACTCATAAAAATCACCTTACAATAGGTTTGCCCCCTTTAGTGAACATACTGTTTCAAGGGTATTTCGTAACATTTTTTGTGAAGATTCACACCTCTATTTATCATTAGCATCTTTATTTAAATAACATGTAAATTTAAAGTTATCTATACAGATAAAAAGACCATTCATAATTCTATGAACGGACTTTAAAACTTCAATATTAATTCTATAGATTCTCAGTAAACTTAATAGCTGATTTCACCTTATCTTCATGTGCAAATATTTTTTTCATTCTATTTATAGGCTGATCTTTTTCACATGCTCTTTTAGCAATTTGATATAATTCCTCTTCATCCTCTATTCCAATTTGTTTCATATTATATGGAAGATCTATCTTTTTATAAAGTTCTTTAACCTTATCAATCAAGTGAGCATCTTTATTTTCTAAGATCAACTGTACAATAGTTCCAAAGGCCACTTTTTCCCCATGCATAAAATTATTATACTTAGAAATTGTACTCAATGAATTGGCTATAGAATGCGCAGCTGCTAGTGAACCATTTTCAAAGCCTACGCAACTTAAATAAATAATAGCTTCTATAACTTTTTCTAAAGACTCATTTACTTCATTATTTTCAACAGCATTAACAGCAGAATATGCATTTTCAATTATTGCATCAAAACATTCTTTTGATAATGTTCTTGCAGTTAATGAAATGCTACTTGAGCCAAATTTCTCAATATCACCTTCATATCCTGCTTCTGTTTCAAAATATGTTGATATTCCATCACCAATTCCAGCTTTTAAAAGTTTTGCAGGTGCATTTGCTATTACCTCTGTATCTACAATTACACCATGAGGATTGTTGTCTAAATTAATATATTCTTTAAATGTTCCATCACTTTCATATAAAACAGATATCCTGCTGCATGGACCATCCGTAGAAGCTGCTGTTGGCACCATTATATATTTCATGTTTCCAAAATGCCCAACAGCTTTTGCTATATCCAAAGCCTTTCCTCCACCAATTCCTATTACACATTTAATATTATTGCTTTGGGATTTACAGATGATATTTTTTATATTTTCCATGCAACATTCGCCAGTAAAAGATTCTATTATATAACTTATATTATGCTTTTTTAACCCTTCACTAACTTTATCTTTAAAGTGCATATAAGAAAATCCATCCATAAGTATTAGTACTTTTCCATCTTCTAAAAAATTAAAATATGATGCAATTTTACTCATTGCTCCTTTTTCTTGTATATAACATCCAGGCATATTAATTTTCATTTGTTATCCACCATCCTAATAAATTTAATATATAACCCTCATTTTACCTTAATTTACATATGTATGTCTATTGGTATATATCTTACCTATCTACCTTAAAAAATCACTTATTCATAATTTACAATAACATATACTGTTGTCCGTAATAACCAAAATGAGTGTAGTATATCTAACCACACTCATTTTAAAGTTAATATTTTAATATTTTTAATGAATACTTTTTAAAAATAATCTGAAAAATAGGAAGTCTGCTGCTCAATTGCATCTTCTAACATATCCAGAGTTTCTGGACTACATGTAAGACGTCCTATCTTATGAAGATAATCTGGACGCTTATATCCTAGAAGCATAGTAGTCATGGTCTGAATATTTATTCTGTCAGTAGTTTTATTAGTTGAACGAACAACCTTACCCTTTCCATCCTTTGTAATATTCAATGTGAAAGTTCCTTGATTGCATGAAAGAATAGGATCATCCATTATAAAAGACCACTCTCTGTCTATTGTATCAGGTTTAAATGGAAATTCTGCAATAAACTGCTCTAAATCAACAATTCTAGCCATAAAGTATGGAGAAATTGTCTCTTTTATATCTGCATCTTCAAGTAAAAAAGCTAAAGGTTCATCTGTATATGTATTACCAATAACTTTTGTAATCATTGAAAAATGTGCACTTATAAAGTTCCATAATCCACTACGTGCTTCCTCATTAACAAAAATCATATCTTTAATGTGAAAAACTTCATCCTTAATCCAATAAAGAACATATCCGTCTGGTTCATAATCCTCATTATAATATACAGCTGCCATCAAATCATCAGAATCCCAAAGAAGGTATTCATTCCATGCAAGGTCATCACGCACTAATGCACCATGAGTTTTAATAGCAAATCTTTCATAAGCCTTTTTTACCTTATCACTTTCTACAGCGACTCTTTCTACATCTCCTGAAACCTGCTTGTTTTTTGGAAGTTGATAATCATTAATTTCAAATGTTATTTTATCTGAAATTATTTCCCATCCTTTCCTTCTATAATATGGAATAGAATATGGATATAAATACGATATGCTCTGCTTTGCTTCTTTCATGTTTTTTAATGCTTGATAAAGCAACTTGTGCATAAGACCTTGATTTGCATATTCTGGATAAGTTCCAACACCTGTAAGACCACCCATATCATATGTTTTATTAAATATACGAACTTTCATAGGATAAACTGCCACTTGAGATATTAGTTTATCACCATCAAACCATCCCCATACATCTGCACGTTCTAATGTTGGAGACTTGGCCCTAATCATCTCCTTTTCTTCCCATCCAATCTCTTGAAGCTCCTGATTTGTAACTTGAAAAACATATCTTAACAGTTGATTATATTGTTCAAGGTGCTCCAAACCAACTTCTTTCATTTTTAACTGTCTACGCCTGCTCATACAAATCTATTTCCTTCCTTTCATAAGTATCTTCTTTAAATATATTTAATCAATGAGATTATTTCTTTATTACATATTTATTATATTAGGTTATGCAAAAATTTAATCCTGTATTCTAAAGTTATACTTAGGATTAATTAATAAATTAAATGTTATATAATATGATAGTTGATTAATTCTTCTCAATCATAGGTTCTCTATTTTTATTAAACACTTACCTCATTAGTTATATTATACCATTATATCGTAAATATATATAATTATTAGAAATATAAATGCAAATCTTAAAACATAAAATAAACCACAAAAATCAAATTATATTTCTACCATTTGATTTTTGTGGATACCACTTATCTATAATATCCTTTTCTATGAAGTATTCTTCTTTTAAATCTTGTGCATAAAGCTTTCTACAAATTAATGTTAATCTAGCTTCATCAAAATATGGAACATCTTCATACTTTTGTACTTTTAAATTTGCATTTGAAATCTTATCCTCATCTTTTCCTGAAACATTCCCTAGATATGAAAGTTCTTTTCTATAACTATTAGGCAGTACACAAACAGAAAGTCTATCTGAAAAATCAACAAATTCTTTTGTATATCTTTGAGGTCTTATAAAAATGTACGCTACTTTTTTATTCCATAAGACACCAACTCCGCCCCATGAAGCTGTCATTGTATTCACCTTTCCATCTTTTTCTGCCGTTATTAAAAGCCAGTCTTTACCTATCATTTCAAAAGCATTCTCTTGAAAATTTTCATGTTTAATTTCTTTCATAAATTTTCCTCCTAAAATTAAGCTATTTTTTCATAACACATAACATAATCTCTTTCATAATGTAACTTTGTACTATAATTTTAATGTTTAATTAAATTTTTCAATAACTTCATGGTCGTTTCATAAGGTATGATGATATAATAATATATATACTTATTTTATACAAGTACTCACTTTTTTATCTTGTACTATCCTTTTTGATAGTATAATTAATAGGAGGATCACATGGCAAACATACAAAATAACTATAATTGTGCTCTTGAACTTACAATGGATTTAATCGGTGGAAAATGGAAGTTGATTATACTTTGGCACCTTCTTGACGGTTCTAAAAGATTTAATCAATTAGATAAACTTATACCTGCAATTACTCAAAAAATGCTTACTACACAACTACGAGAATTAGAAGAAAAAGGGTTAGTAAATAGAAAGGTTTATCCTCAAGTTCCACCCAAAGTTGAATATTCTCTTTCTGAACGTGGACATAGCCTTGAAAAAATATTAAATGATCTCTGTTCCTGGTCAAAAGACTATGCAAACGAAAATAACATAGCTATTTCTTGTAATAAATAAAAATACTGCTAAAATTAGCAGTATTTTTATTAGAATCTTTTATCCTTGTAATAAAACTCCTTATCTCTCTGTAATTTCTCGTGCAACTTTACATGGATTTCCATATGCTATAACATTTTCTGGAATATCTTTTGTTACAATACTTCCTGCTCCAATAACTGAGTTTTTTCCTATTGTAACACCTGGCATAATAACAACATTTGCACCTATCCATACCTTATTGCATATTTTTATAGGAAAAGAAAACATCTCACCATATTGTCTCATTTCATTATGTACAGGATGACCTGTAGTTACCATTGTTACATTTGGTGCAATTAATACATCACTTCCAATATCTATTTTATAATCGTCCACAAACGTTACATTTGCATTTATATATGTTCGATCTCCAATACTTATAGTTTTTCCTCTTGCTAAAGTTATTCTAGGTTAAATCCATACTTCATTGCCAACTGAACCAAAGATTTCATGAATTAGTTCTTTTCTTTCATCTATTTTATCTGCATCTAAATTATTAAATTTAAATGCTAATTTTTTAGCATGTTTTTGCTCTTTTAGATACTCCTCAGTATCAGTCCATATTAAGCCCTTTTTCATTTTTTCTTCTAATGTCATAATAATCGCTCCTTCTCTTATTCATTAGCATTTATGCTTATTAGGATATCTTATAATTCTTTTTAAAATCACAACAACTAATTTTTAACTATAATATTTAACTCTTTCTATGATATCCATTTTACACTTCACTTTCTTCCTAAGAAGTCTTTCAACTCCAATTACTTATAAAAACAATTATAAACAGTCTATATTAGTTTCCAATACCTTTTAATTATTTTGACACTTGAGTTGCATAAAAATTACAAAATAAATATTTTTATTGAAATATTTATTTCGTGTGTAATGGCATTTTTATTTAAACTTAATATGACCATATTTTATACTAACATTTAATTTATGATATAATTATTTCATCGTTAATTCTGAATTAAAGAAAGAAGGAATACTTTTGAATAATATAAAATGTGAGCGTAGAATATATAATATTAATGTCAGTACACATGCTCATGAATATGGACAACTAATTTTGCCACTTCAGGGTATGCTTTCTATTGAAACTAATAATAAAAAATTAAACTTAAAGGATGATTCTGTCTTCTTTCTTCCTCCAGATTGCAAGCATACTTTTAATGCTAATAATACAAATGAATTTTTAGTTTTAGATATTCCTAATACCATGCTTAATAATAATGATATGGAAAAAATGAATGGTGGGATGGACTTTTTATTTGATGATAAATGGAAAGCTATAAGATACTTATTATTAAATGAAACTAATATTGATAATAATTCCAATTCCATAAATAATTTATTTCTATATTTTTATAATTTTCTCACTACTGACAATATTCCAAAGTCAATTAAATATATCAATGAACATTTTTCAGAAAATCTTAATATAAAGATATTGGCTAATATAGAACATTATAATATTGCTTACTATAGTGAATGGTTTAAAAATATTATGAACGTTTCACCGACTGAATATATACAGAATTTAAGAATAAAAAAATCCAAAGAACTCCTTTTGAATACAGACTTAACAATTTTGCAAATCTCTCAAATGATCGGATATGAACATAATTCTTCATTTACTAAAGTATTTAAAAACTCAGAAAAGATATCACCTCTAGAATTTAGAAAAAACATCAGAAAATAGACTAATAAATATCTATACTTTAGCAAAGCTTTCTTTAATTAGTAGGATTATAATATTTTTATCTATTAGTTACAAAAAGAAAGGACATGATTAATATATGAAAGAAAAAATCACAAAAATTATAGAAAACTTCGTAAAAGATTATGAAAATCAAACTACTATTTCAACAAAATGGGGCAAACCTTTAGTTGGTTTTGCTGATGCCAATCATCCTTATATTTTAAGTTTCAAAAAACTTATTACACCAACTCATAAATTACCAACTGATGTAATCTCAGATGCCTCTATAGTAATCTGCTATTTTGTTCCTTTTACTAAAGAAATAGCTAAAACAAATATGGCAGCTGGTGATCTAGCCTCTCCAGAATGGGCATTAGCTTATGAAGAAACCAATGCAATGTTTATTAAGCTAAATGAATACTTAATATCTGAACTAAGAGACTTTGGTTATCATGCCGATGTTTCTAAAGAAGCTTCTACCTTTGATCAAAATCTACTAAAAAGCAATTGGTCTCATAGACATTTTGCCAAAGCTGCTGGTCTTGGAACCTTTGGAATAAATAACATGCTTATTACTAAAAGTGGATGTTGCGGAAGATTTAATACTATTGTGACCAATTTAGATGTAGATGCTGATTTACCTTTAGAAGATGAACTTTGTTTATTTAAAAAGAATGGCAGTTGTGGTGTATGTGTAAAGCATTGTCCATCTGGCGCATTAACTTTAGATGGTTATGACCGGCACAAATGCTATGATGTATTAAAGAAAAATGCAAAATTATATACAGAGTTTGGGAGTTCTTATACTGATGATTCTGGTAATTGTCCAAACAGTGTAGGTAGCGAAGTTTGTGGTAAATGTGTAATAAATACTCCTTGTACTTTTTTGTAATTAACATCTTTTACTGCTAATAATGATAATTTAAAATTCATACGAATACCTCCATGAATAATTGGTCATAATTTACTATGACCAATTATTTATAACATATTTTGTACTAAAATCCAGTTCTTCTGGATAACTAACACCATATTCTGTCTCTTTTGCAATAGTCTTTAAGTAATTTATCATTTTTTCAGCATCTAAAGTTTTTGGACTTCTTAAAATATATTGTTTTCCGTCCCTCCCATTAATAATACTTATATATAATTTAATAACGACTAAAGCTAGTACTATGTCTATATTTGCTTAACTCTGCTCTCAGACATAATAACACCATCTTTTAAATTAATGATTAAATCCCCATACTGGGCTGATGCTTCTGAGTGAGTTACTTGAATTATCGTTTTTCCATATTCCTTATTTATATTTCTAAATAACTCCATTATTTTAATTCCATTTTTTGAGTCTAAATTTCCTATAGGCTCATCTGCTAATATAATTTCTGGCTGAAATAACAGTGCTCTAGCTATTGCCACTCTTTGTTGCTGACCCCCTGATAATTCTCTAGGAGTAGATTTTCTTTTATTTGACAGTTCAATCAAATCTAGTATTGTTTTCAACTCTTTCTTGTAATTTTTCACTTTTCTACCGTCCAGTAGTATTGGTAAAAATATGTTGTCCTCTACAGATAAATTAGGAACCAGATTATGGAATTGAAATACAAAACCTACATCTTTTCTTTTCATTTGCGCCTTCTCATGCTCTTTTAATTTGCTGATATCTTTACCATTTATGATAATTGATCCGGATGTTTGATCATCTAATCCCCCTAATAAATATAGCAATGTAGATTTTCCACAACCTGATGGTCCCATAATTGATATAAAATCACCTTTTTCTACTGAAAAATTCAAATCTTTAAGTACTTTAACTTCTTCTTTTCCAATATAAAATGATTTAATTAGATTTTTTACTTCTACACTTTTCATAAACTTTCTCTCCTATTCATATTTCATTTCATTTATTATAGAAAACTTTTTGCCATTTAATATCACTGGGATTGTTGCAAGTATTATTAATATAAATAATACTACTGAAATTATTGGTATATATATAATGTTAAGCTTAATGTCATATAACAATCCTAATAAACCTAATAAATCTTTAGTCATAGTAAACATTGCCCAAGAACATGGAATTAACAAAATTGTTACCCAAAACATAACAAAAATTGATTGATATATTAATAATTTATTTTTCTGTATTCTATTCAACCCTATTGCATGTAATAATGCTATGTTTCTCTTTGAATTTAAATAACTTATCCTTGTATTATTTAAAACTCCAAAAGAGGCTACAATAACTGCTATTAGTGAGAATACTCCAAAACCAGCAATTGTTTTTTCATTTTCTGCCAGATTGGCTCTTTCAAGTTCTTTAAAAGTTATCACTTTTACATTATAATCTTGAAGTAAATTCCTTAACTGATTCCTAACTGTGTCTTCATCTCCAATAGTCTGCAAAACTATATTGTTAGTTCCAATATAATTAAATTCTTTTTCTAAAACTTCATTATCAATAAGTACTACATAACCGCCATATAACATTTTCATATCTACAGTTCCAGCTATTTCTATGTCCTTTTCTATATTATTAATATTTAATTTTAATTTTTCTCCCTCTTGTACTTTAATCGCTTTCGCCAGGCTCTTTGAAATAATAATTTTAGGTTCTTTAGAATCTTTAAACTCATTGTAAATCCGCTTATTATCACTAGCATCCCAATCAACATAGCCATCATAACTTAAATACTTTTTTGAATCCACTCCTGCAATTTGAAAAGCAACTTCATCCTGCTGTCCAGTAAATACTTTTAGTTTCTGCAATGAACTTTGAACAATTTCACTACTATTTAGTTTTTGACTTATTATTGTATCTGCAATATTTACTGTATTTGAAGGAATAGTAATTTGAATTTGAAAGTTATTTCTATTAAATCCATCAGTCATTGCTGCTTTAACACCATCACCAACAGAATTAATTGAAATTACTGATAATGATGCTATTAATATTAATGTTATATTATTTAATAATTCTTTAGATGTTCTGATATTATTTAATGCAAGTGCAACTATTGGTGTTTTATCTTTTAAATACTGATATATAAATGTTACAACAATATCGATTAATTTAGGAAACGCAAATGCTATACCTAAAATCAACAATATTGAACTTAAACTTATCATTCCATCAATATTAATAAATCTCACTATTATTCCCAATATAATAAGCATCAAACCAGCTAGCAATTTCTTTGAGCCAATTCTCATATTTGCATTTGAAGCACCTAATATTACATCTTTTACACTTAATTTTCTTATTTGTATAATTGGTAAGATTGATGATAGTACAGATAATAAAACTCCAAATATTACAGTTAATGCAAAATAGTATGCCGGAATTTGTGTGTTAGCAACTACCCCATAATCTTTATGTTGCGATAAAAAGTATTAAGCTGCATAAATAGCTCCTACCCCTATTAGAAACGCTAAAACACCACCCAATATTCCAAACAAAGAGCTTTCAGTTAATAAAACAAAGATAATATTTTTCTTTGTAGCCCCCTGGCTAAAAAACGTTCCTATAACAGGCATTCTTTCAACTATAATCAGCTTGAAAGAACTAGAAATTATAACTGCACTAAGCAATATAACAATGGTAAGCAAAGCAAAACATATTGTTCTTCCTTCCTTAATTGCATTAAGCATTCCTTCATGATTCGCAAAACTTGTCTCTGCTTTTACCTGTGTATTGACATCATTAAATTCATTTATTGATTGTTCCACTGTACTAGCCGTTTTGCCCGCAATAACTTTATTGTATTTTGAATCAATATTAAACTTACTACTTAAATATTCATATGGTACTATTACATTAAAAGCTTCATCAGTATCACCAAAAAAAATCCCCTCATTTAAGTATATGCCTTGCACTGTAAAGGGTATTTTTTCGTTATTTATAACTATGTTAATTATGTCATTTTCCTTAATGTTAAGTTCAGTACTTACACGCTTTGATATTATACATTTTGCACCTGTAAAATTCACTAATGCATTTTCTTCACCTGCATTATTAAACTGAATATCACCCTTTTTTCTTCCCAATATTGTTACAGTACTATTATCCAAATCCTTTTTATACCATCCTTTAAACTCTAGTTGTGGAATAACATCTTTTACTCCTTTTAAATTTAAAGAATCTACACTAAATAATGAATCATCTGTATTACTAACTATCGCAATCTCCCTGTTTTCCATAACTTGAGTATATGATTCTGTATAATTATTTATCATAACATCGGTAACACCTATGCTGACTATAAATAATGAAGTACTTATCAAAATTGCGAATAAAAGTAAAATAAATTTTCCCTTCTTCTCTAATGCTGATTTGATAATAAATCTAAGAAAAATGTTCATTGATTATCCACCTTCTTTTTTTCATAGAAAAGTAAATTGTCCATCAACTTATTATTCTCTTCTCCTATCATTTTTTATATCACTCCTTTTCTTATCCATAAGTTTATTGTATTCTACAAATCTGATATGCTACTGATATAATTCTGATATTTTTCTGACATAAAAAAGGTTTAAAAAGGTGCTGTCGCCCTAAATAAATTACTGAATTGTCCTTTTCTATATAAATGAAAGGGGCTGTATCAAAACAATTTTGATACTAGCCGATAAAAAAAGAGAATTCATAAA
>OGST01000032.1_pt1 | contig 142549 bp, 108 predicted proteins | sample 1574021 | NCBI WGS metagenome assembly OGST01 (sample SAMN03295847, study PRJEB24534) | human gut metagenome | isolation source: fecal sample 7 from infant 6 | host: Homo sapiens | place: USA: Pittsburgh, PA | collected 2014-07 | reverse complement strand
ATTTTAAATTTTATCCATATTGATTTATATTATATTTTAAAAATATTTGAAATACCAAAATAAAAAATAGACCATAATAACTGCCCCCAATTTTTAAGAGGTTGCTATTTATCATGGTCTATTAAATATACTTACTATATTTTTATTTTAATCTAAGATTATTATGCTTTTAATCCTCAGCACTTTTTACTTAGATAATTCCATATTCTTTTAATAATTTTTCTATGTCAGTTCCTGCTATTTGTTTCATTACTTTTCTCTTTGCTAAAGGTGGTAAATCAAGTTTTGGTTTTTCACCATCTAATAAACATACTCCAGCATTTAATAAGTAACGAATGTCATATCTTGATGCATATACCTCAGGTACTCCCTTTTCAACTCCAGTTAATACATATACTGCTTCCATAGCTGTACGTCCTGAGTATTCAATAGTAAATACTGTATCTCTTCCTGGATCATCTAAAGTTTCTGCAAATTGTCCAAGGAAAGCAAAGTTAACTGCATTCTTAGGAACAACATAAGGTCTGTCTCCAAATTCACGAGGCATAAATTGTGAAGTTATAAATGGCATCATTACAGGAATTGCTGTACAAGACTCAGCAAGTTCTTCAATTTCATCAACTGGAACGCCTATATGGAATAACCATTCCTTTGTAATTTCCTTACCAGTACAATCTCTCATAGGTTTCTTAATATAATCACCCTCAACATCTGAGAATAATCCATATACCCAAACTACTACATCTTTTTCTGGTTGGCCATAATATTGTTCTTGACGATTTATAGTCCAACTCATTAACCATGAAGAGTCCACAGCTGTAACTATTCCTCCTGTTACAGTCTTTCCTCCATATGGTGAACGTTTAGTTATTTTTTCAATGTATTTTGGTACACGTTCATCATGGCAAGTTACTGTACAAGATTCCCAGTTTGATTTTTCAGTGTCAGTACAGAATTTATCTGGATGTCCAAATTCATCTGATTGTTTAGCAATATTTCTCCATAATTCCCAGCATCCTTGTGGTTCTTTATTAAATGGAGCAGGAGTATTATCATCACCATATCCTGAACCTTCTGTCATAGAACCATTAGTTATGAATACTAAATCATTTTCAGTTAAGTTTACAGAAATATCTTTTCCGTTTTTATCCTTAGCAACTATTTTTTTAGCCACTTTTTTATCATCGCTTATGTCGAATTCTACATTTTCAACATGTACTCCATATTCAAACCTAGCCCCATTTTCTTTTAAGAATTTAACCATTGGTTTTACAAAAGATGTATATTGATCATGTCTTGAGAATTGCAGTGCTGAAAGTGTTGGTAATCCACCAACATGGTGTATAAATCTATTCATATATAATTTCATTTCTAAAGCACTATGCCAGTTTTCAAAGGCAAACATAGTTCTCCATAATGTCCAAAAGTCTGTATTTAAAAGTTCTTCAGAGAATATTTCATCAATTGATTTATCTTGAAGTTCTTCATCTGGTATAAGAACAAACTCTGCTAATTCCTTAGCTAAATCTTGTCCTAAATTAAATTTAGCGTTGTCATATCTTTCTCCATTTTTATGAGTTATACGACAATTACTATAGTTTGGATCATCATAATTTGTGTAGAAAAAATGATCTAATACTGTCATATTTGGATCTTCAGTAGATGGAAGTGAACTAAATAAACCCCATAAAACTTCAAAGTGATGTCCCATTTCACGTCCACCACGAGCTACATAACCTAGATTTTGAAGTACTTCTCCATCTAAAGAGCCTCCTGGAAGATCTAATTGCTCAAAAAATGTTATTTTGCTACCATCCATATGTGCATCTCTAATTAAAAAACATCCTGCTGCTAATGCGCCTATTCCAGTACCAATTAAATATGCACTTTTATTTTCAATTCCTTTAGGTTTTCTAGCATGTACTAATGCATGATAGCTTCCATTTGTTAAAGTAAGTCTGTCATCATGTGTTTTAAGTTTCATAAAATCCCCTTCTTTCTTAAAACTAGCTATAAGTTTTCAAAACAAATCTTAGCCCTTTTTAAATCAATCCTTGATTAATAAGTTATAATCTTATGAATATAAGATTTTATTTACTAAGTGTAAGTTTTAAAAATAACTCTAACTTCCTTTAAATCTATAATATAACCTTTTACCATATATTTCATTAGATAAATAAGGGGAGTGTTCAAAGTTCAAACACTTAAACACATCTGACTAAAAATTAGGCATAACTCTCTTTATGCCTAAATTCCTAAAGATTTTTTAAAAGAGTTAAAAGATTTTTATTAATCATTAGGTTATTCCCTGATTAATTTATTAATCCTATAAATTATTTCTCACCGATTTTATTAAACTCTTCACTACGCTGAAGTGATAATTTTATATTTCCATCAAATAATTTTCCTATTCTTCTTATGATGGCATCTGGATCTTCCTTCATTCCAGAGGAAATCCATTGAATTACCATTTCTGTAAGTGCACATTGATAGAAGGTTGCTATTAGTTTCATGTCATATTCAGAAGCATTTATTCCATGGCTTAACTTCTTAACATACCTCTCCATCATGTTTCCTGAAACATTATAAATATAATTGACCAATTCTTCCCTCTGCATTGAATTATATACATGATAAATTACTTTCTTATTTCCTAAGGCAAATCTTGTTGCTAGTACAAAGCTTTCCTCCCAGGACATAGTGTCATTATATTCATCTATAACATTTTGAAGCTCAGTTTGAAAAAGTTCAGATAAAAGCTCATACATATCTGAATAATAATAATAGAAAGTATTTCGATTAATTCCACAAGCTAATGCTATATCTTTTACAGTAATCTTATTTAGCGGTCTTTCATTTAATAACTCTATAAATACGCTACGAATCATTTTTTTAGTATATTGCTGAGCCAAAAGAATCTCCCCCTTTTGATTTCTATTAATAAATTATAACATTAACTTTATATTTTTTCATAAAATGGATATTAAAAAAGTACATATCAATTAAGACATGTACTTACTATAAAATTAATTATTTTCTTTTATAAATAATAGGGTCATCATATCCAAAGGTTCTTTTTCCATTGACCTCTATAGTTTCAGATACCTCTAATTGTTTTTCTGAAAAACGTTCAAATAAAGTAAATTTCATAATAGGAGAGAAGTTACTAACACTTCCACCTTCCCAAAAATTTTCTTTAAACACATAAAAAGCAGGAGTAAATTTTTCAGATATTTTAAGATCTGAATAATCTATTAAATTCATATTTTCATAATTAAAAGATTTTTTATCATAACCTTGTGGAATTTCATAAGAAGTAAGCTTTATTCCTTTTGTTTCTTCTGTAAACAAAAATAGATGTGGTGATGCATGTGTTTTACCATTAGAAGTATAATAGCTTTCTTCTAAAAGAAATTTCCCTTTAAAATTTTCCGGCAAATTTTTTATCTTATTATTACAAACTGTATTAACATGTTCTGCAAATGGGAAATCCTTAACTCCATTATTTTCAAAATCCTTGAATTGTTCAGAGTTATCAAAATTTCCAATTAATAAGCTTAAAAAACAATCTAAGTTACTCATATTTTACCCTCCATACAATTTAATAATTTTAAATAACCAATTTAATTAAGTATACTATTTTTTTTACTTACTGTCATTTACTTATAATAACTCTAAACTCCTTTTATAAACTGATCTTAAAACATTATAATATTAATCATATGGTCTTATAATGAATAAATTCACTCAAAATTATCAAATAAAATTTTGAGTGAATTTATTTTATTTATTTTGTAAAAAAGTTACTTTAGCTAATTGAATATCAGTATTTTTCACATCTTTTATAGCCCCACTATTTAATCTATATTTTACATTTTTATATTGTGGAAATTCAATTTTTATAAATTGAGTATTCTTTGGTAAATTATAAGCATCAAATGTTGTTCTGGCATATCCTGGATGTTTTTCTACAAAATTATCTACTATTTTTACATTTCTAACTTCATTCCAAATTTCTCCGTCATCTGATGTAAATAATTTAAAATCTATATTACCACTTATTAATGATGATCTAATTGAATATCCTTCATATGCACCTGCACTTCTATTCCATGTGATTTTATCTTCAATAGTTTGATAGTAAGTAGTTAAATGTATATCTTTAACATTAGTAACATTATAAATTATAGATTCTCTACCTCCATTTTCTCCAACAGCTATACGATTATTTTCTAATCTAGGTTGACCCCCATAGTAAAAATTATCCTTGTTTTCTTCATTTAAATCTCCATCTGATAATTTGATTAAATTATTTGTATGAGAATAAGGAGTTACTTCATATCCTTTATTTTCTTTCTTATCAAGACTTCTTAAATCATCAAATTTTACATTTGCTTGATTAGGCATTTGATATACTCTTATCCAATCAATTAAATAATCTGAATTTTGCTTTGTATTTTGCTTATTATAATCAACATCACCAACCCAACCATCTCCAACTTGTGTCTCTAATATTGGGAACATAGGTCTAGTATGCATACCATCTCTGCCATCATCTCTTCCTTGAGTACTTTGAAATACTTCCTTTCCATCTATATACCATTTTATAAATTCTGGATCCCATTCAACTTCAAAGACATGAAAATCTTGACTCCAAGCCTCATAATTACTATTTCTAATTCCATTAGAAGCTTTGTTTTTTCCTAATATTCCAAAGTGATTAGTTGTCCATGCACCCCAAGGATCTTGTCCTAAATATTCTAAAACATCTATTTCATCATGGCCTGTTTCATCTTGAGATAACATCCATATTGCTGGCCAAATTCCTTGAGAATCATTTACTTTTGCCCTTACTGCCATACGTCCAAATTGAAAAGAATATTTATTTTTTGATTCAATTCTTCCAGATGACCAAGTAACTTTTTGTTTATTTATACTTTGTCCTAAATAATTATCTACTCCAACAGCCTTAATTAATTCTTCTGTGCTATTAAAGTTTTTAGTGTTTATTGCTAAATAGCTATTATTGCCATCCTTTTTTATGCTTACTGCTCCCCTATTATAGATTGCACCATGGTTAACCATTCCATCTATAATAGTCCATTTATTCTCATCTATTTTTTCACCATTAAACTCGTCACTCCAAACAAGTTCATTATATTTGGATTGTGGTTCAACGTACTCATCTTTACTTTCATCATAATTATTTCCTGTTCCCCATATTTCAATCTCAGAATATTTTGTTTTACTCTTTCCATCTTTATCAATTGTAAAACGAATATATCTGCCTTTAGTATTAGAAGGTAAATTTATTACTTCTAAATCATTATTTTGTGTCCAATTTATTTTACTAAAAACCTCTTTAAATCCATTGTTTGGAGAATTAGAAATAGCTACTTTAACAGATTTATAGTTCCCTGGTTCTAATTTAAACTTTATACTATTAAATTTATAAGTATTTTTATATTCAAATTGAAGCCAATTATTTCCCATACTATTGTGTACAGCATAATTATCATCTATTTTTCCATCTGTAATTGCTTCTATATTACTTGGCTCTAATCCATAAACATACGGAAGCTTTCCACTTGCTAGATTTCTAGGCTGAATATTGTCTGGCTGACTTGGTACTTCAGACTTTGGAACATTAGCCATAACTTCTATTTCATTATAAAGATTTCCATTGCTATATCCTTTCCATGAACTATTAGTATTTTCAATATAATGTCCCTTTCCCCAAATTCTGATATATTGAGCATCAATAGCTTTATCTAAACTTATAATTTGAGGATTACCTTTGCTTTCTCTACTTTCAATAATATCTTGCTTTTCAAACACAACAGATGTATTATCTTTTTCAAAATTTGGACTAGTTGATAATTCTACTTTTACATCTTTGAATGTTGATATTGCATTATCATAAGTATTTCTATAAATTTTGATTTCTTTTACTGGACGAATTTTTTTAAAATCATATTGTAGAAAAACAGATCCCCATTTACTATAACCATTATCTAATCCTCCTGTTTCTTCTCCAACTATAACTTTAGTATTTAAACTATCATCATTACTAGATGAATTATCTCCATCAGTTGCTGAATCTGGATGTAATATTGATACTTGTGGTACAGTAGAATCCCCACTAATAATCATATATTTACTATTAGTAGTAGGTATTAAGCCATTTAATACATTTGTAAGTACATATTCATTCTCATCAGCTAAAACTAATTTACTAAAACTACTCAAGAAAATTGTACCTATAAAAGCAAATAAAATAAGAAATACGTTTACCTTTTTGAATTTCGAGAAAAATTTCATATACAGATTCCTCCTTTAATTATTAAAATATATTAAATTTATATTTTTCTTAATAAATAAAGTACTGATGAAAAATCATTTCCGCTATTACAAAAATAATCATCATTCATTGAAATTCCAACATTCATAAGTTCATCACCCTTAAATTCTTTTTCATAAGGATAACTCAACTTATAATCTCCATCTTTGTCTAATCCAAATAACTTTACTCTTTCCTTTCCTTCATTGGCATGATTTAAAAGCTTATAACATCCAAGAATAATAGTCTTCTCATCATTTGATTTAACCATCCAAGCAGAAATATTATTGTTATACGGATTCTTTATTCTATAAAATTCACCAAATTGAAAAACTTCTCTATTTTCTTTATAAAACTGTATTTGCTTCTTTATTTCTTCTTTCTCAACATCCCATAACTTATTAACGTCAAGCTCATATCCTAAGTTACCGAAATATGCTACATTTACTCTTGTTTCTAATGCAGTTTCTCTAAATACTTGTTGATTTGGAGATTCTGATACATGACTTCCCATAGATATTAAAGGATAAACTAAGGAGCTTCCATATTGGATTTTTATACGTTCCATAGCATCAGTGTTATCACTAGTCCAAGTCTGAGGTGCATAGTATAACATACCTGGATCAAACCTAGCCCCTCCACTAGAACATGATTCAAAAAGTATATCAGGGAATCTTGTTGTCAATTTATCATATAACTTATAAACATTTAATATATACTTGTGATATACAGTACCTTGTAAATTTGCTCCTTTATCCTTGCTATAACATTCAGTTATATATCTATTCATATCCCATTTTACGTAGGAAATATTATAATCAGAAAGTAACTTTTCTATCTGGTTATATATATGGTCAACTACTTCATCCCTAGAAAAATCTAATGTATATTGATTTCTTGTATGGGAAGGTTTTCTATTAGGATCATGAATAATCCAATCTGGATGAGATCTATAAAGTTCACTATCCTTATTAACCATTTCTGGTTCAATCCAGATACCAAAGTCCATACCAAGTTTATTTATATACTCTATTATTTCATTTAATCCATTAGGAAACTTCTCCTTATTTACAGTCCAATCTCCTAAGCCAGCATTATCATTATTTCTTTTTCCAAACCATCCATCATCTAAAACAAAAAGTTCTACTCCAAGCTTTGAAGCATTTGTAGCTAATTCTTTTATTTTTTCTTCATCAATGGAAAAACTAAGTGCTTCCCAACTATTTAAAAGAATAGGCCTTACGCTATCTTTCCATTTTCCTCTCATTAAGCACTCTCTATACAGACTATGATATACTTGACTCATGTAATTTAGTCCCTTATCAGAGTAAACTATAACTACTTCTGGAGTATAAAATTCTTCATTTAAATTTAAAGGCCAGCTAAATCTCTCAGGATGAATTCCCATCATAATTCTAGTTTGATTATAAGTATCTACATCAATTTCTGCCATAAAGTTTCCACTGTAAACTAATGAAAATCCTATAACTTCTCCTGAAAACTCATCTGTATTTGGTCTCCTAAGAGCTAAAAAAGGATTAAACTCTGCACTGCTAGCTCCTTTTAAACTATAAAACCCTTGAGTCCCTTCTTTAATGCTTCTATCATAAACATGTCTTTCTCTTCCCCATGCCCCATTAAGCTGAATCATATTATAATTAGAATCAGGTAAATCTAAATTAAAACTCATTGCCTTTTCTATATTTATTGACTTATTACTAAGATTTAAAAAACTAGCACTTCTTGTAATAACTGCTCTATCTTCAAATATAGTAAAATAGAGATTCAATTTACTTTTTATTACCTCATCTAATAATGTGATTTCTAATGTTGTTGCATCTTCTTTGTTTTCAACATAGGTTTGTGGTAGCCCTTTTAATTTTAATTTTCCTTCTATTATTTTATGACTTTCATATTTAAAGTCTGAAATTTCACTACCATTTTCTTGTTTTATTAAAAATGCTCCCTTCCTAAAATCAGAAAGACCAAAGGTTGGATATTCTTGCCTAGTATTCTGTAAAGAAAATTTGTTATCCCCTTCATATACATAAGCAGCTAAAGGTCTATAAATACCTTCAAACAAATGATTATATGTTTTATAGGGATCTATTTTTTTACCAAAATATAAATTTCCAACATGTCCATTAGGTAAAATATGAATAATATAGCTAATTTCTTTATTATATAAATGAAATTCCTTCAATTCTTTATGAAAAATAATCGGCATTTTAATTCTCCTATCTAAAAAGTATTTTTAAAGTTTTCCTCCTGAAGTTGCTATACCCTCAATAAATTGTTTTTGGAAAATAATATAAACAGCTAACATAGGCCATATTGCTAGTACTGATGCTGCCATAAGTTGAGGATAATTTACAGAATAAGCACTTTGAATTTTTGATAATGCAGATGATAAAGTAGCCGCATCTGTATTTGAATTAACAATTAATGGCCACATTAAATCTTTAAATGCAAATAATGCTGTAAATATGCTTAAAGCAACTAATCCTGATCTTGCTAAAGGTAACATAACTTTAAAAAATGTTTGTCCTATATTACATCCATCTAAGTATGCCGCTTCCTCTAACTCCTTTGGTAATCCCATAAAAAACTGTCTTAAAAGGAAGGTTCCAAAGGCACTAACTAGTCCTGGAAAAACAAGGGCAAAAATAGTATTTCTCATGTTAATCTGGTCTATCATTAAATATTGTGGAATTATAAAAACTTGCGCTGGAATCATCATTTGGAATAAAACTAATCCAAACAGAAAATTTCTTCCTGGAAATTCTAATCTTGCAAAGGCATAGGCTGCCATTGCACTAAATAAAACTGAGCAAATCACTCTAAAAATCATCATTAAAAATGTATTTATATATAATGCTAAAAAGTCATTTCCCTTTATAACTTCTATATAATTCTCTATTCTCCACTGACTTGGAAAAATAACAAAAGGATTCATCTGAGTAGATTCTGTTACTGATTTAAATGATGTTAATACCATCCATACAAAGGGTAATATCATGATTATTGCTATAATAATTAAAAATAAATGCATAAATATTCTAGATATTTTCTTTCCTTCCATTTAACTCACTCCTTATCTACATGTAATTTACCCATTTCTTCTGCAACTTCATTTGAATAAATGTAAATATTAAAATAATAATTAATAATAATATAATGATTGTTGATCCATAACCTTTATCTGAATACTTAAATGCATTATTATAGAATAAATAAACAAGTGATACTGTTTTATCATAAGCAGGACTTGTTATATCTATCATCATATAAATAACATCAAATACTTGCATAGACTGAATTATATTTGTAACAATTACAAAAAATAATGTTGGTGAAACTAAAGGAAGTGTTATATTGAAAAATTGATTTACAGAGTTAGCCCCATCAATAGTAGCTGCCTCATAATAATCTTTTGGTATTTCTTGAAGTCCTGCTAATATAAGTACCATACTATATCCAATAGTACTCCAAACCCCAATAATTATTATTGAGTATATAGCTATTTTAGGGTCATTTATCCAATCTATCTTAGGAATTCCTATCTTTCCAATCAAATGATTTATTAATCCAAATTGTGTATTATATAACCATTTCCAAACCATTGTTATAGCAGCTGGTGTGGCTACCATTGGAATAAAATAAATAGTTCTATAAATATCTCTTCCCTTTATCTTTTTATTTAATATTGTAGCTAAAATAAGTGCAATGATTACGTTTAATGGAACAACAAAGAATGTATATTTTAAAGTATTAATAGTTGCTTGCCATACTTGCTCATCACCTAGTAATCTTATATAATTTTCAAATCCTATAAAAATATCATTTCTACCAAAATCACCACTTTTGTAAAAACTCATTTTTAACACTTGAAATATTGGTATAATATTTAGAATAATTAACCCTATAATAGTTGGAGCCACTAAAAAATATCCCCAAATCCATTCCTTTCTCTTTCTATTAGGAACAAAAAGTCTTTTAAATAAATTGTTTTTTCTAAGTTCCATAATTATTTCTCCTTATATTTAATAAAAAAACAATAGCTACTGTTTATTTTCACTATTGTTTTTTCATTTTGATTTACTTTTCTTGATTCAAATAGTCATTCATCATTTTAGCAGTCTCTTTACAAGCTTCTTCAGCTGACATATCTTGAAGATATGCTTTCTTTAAAATTTCAGTAGCCTTATCTTCCCATTTAGCTGTAGAATTAGAATATGGTCTTATTTGAGCATAATCTAACATATCTACAAATGCTTTTGTATTAAAAGTAGTATTGTTCTTTGCCCATATATCAGCAGCTCCATTATATGCTGGAATTGCTATACCTAATTCACCTTGTTTTTCTTGTCCTTCTTTTGAGCTTAAATATTCTACCCATTTCCAAGCTTCCTCTGGATGCTCTGTTTTAGCTGAAATAGCATTACCTAAACCATTGAATATTGTTGCTCTTTTTCCATCATTTGATGAAGGTAAAACAGTAACATCAAAATTTTTAGCCATATATTCATTATCAGAAAAAGAACCTAAATTCCAAGAACCAAAGAATCCCATAGCTGCTTGTCCATTTTGTAATGCCTCTGCTCTTTCTTTGTCATTAAAAATTTTAGGAGATAATCCTTCTTTAGAAAGATTAAAATAATAATTCATAGCCTCTATAGTTTTAGGATTATCATATCCTGATTTCTTGTCATCGGTTATAATATCTCCACCATTTTGATATACAAAATTATAATATCCCTCTTGATTATGCAATGGTGCTAATACTCCAAATTGGCTTCCATCTGCCTTTGTTAATTTCTTTGAAACTTCATATAATTTATCCCAATTCCAAGTTTCATCAGGATAAGGTATTTGAGCTTCATCAAACATTTTCTTGTTATACCATAATCCAATAGTATCAAAATCCTTTGGAATTGCGTATTGATTATCATTTATGTTGTAAATTTCATTTAACCCCTCTGGGAAGTTTTTCAAATCAACTACTTCACTATTTTTAATATAATCATTTAGACTAAGTAACATTCCATTTGATCCATAACGATGAATTTCATTAGAGTGCATCCAAAATGTATCTGGTAATGATCCCCCAGTTGCAGCTGCTTCTAGCATTGTCCAATAATCATTCCATCCTATTACCTGTATATTAATCTTTGTGTTTGGATTTTTACTTTCAAATTCATCAGCTAACTTACGTAAGCCTTTTTCTTGTCCTGAATCCCATATTGCATAGGAAAGTGTTACAGTTCCATCATTAGATTTACCAACTTTCTCCTGACCTTTACTACCACACCCAGCTAAAAATAAAGTACATAAGCTAAGAGCTACTAGTTTAAACCTCTTTCTCATTTTTGTTCCCCCTTAAAACTTTTATAATTTAAGTTTATTAATTTTTAATAATTTGTAACTATACTTAAATTTTACCATTGAAAACGTTATTAAAGAATGTTATTATTGTTCTTAAATATATTAATATCTGTACTTTTTTAAAATCATCATATATTTCATATTTTTATAATATATTTTGGAGGTTGCTTATGTCTAAGTTTGAAACTTATGTATTTAATAATGAAAATTATATAGATTTAAAACCAATTCAATTCGGTTCTGAAAAATGCGATCCATTACACTCAGTAGGCCCAACAGTAAAAAATAATTATTTATTTCATTATGTTATATCTGGTAAAGGGAAATTTTTTTCTGTTGATCCGAAAACATTTGAAAAAAAATATTATGAGGTCTCTACTGGGGAAGGATTTTTAATCTGCCCAAATGAAATATGCTCATATCAATCTGATGAAAATGATCCATGGCATTATATGTGGATTGAATTTAATGGAATAAAAGCAAAACTTTATATGGAAGAAGCTGGTCTAACTCCTGCTAATCCTATATTTAAACTTAAAGAAAGCATAAACGCTCTTAAAATCATTGAAGAAATGAAATCTATTATCAGTAATAACAAAAAAAATCCTAGCTTTCTAATAGGACATCTATATCTCTTTATTAATTCTCTAATAGAATTCTCATTAAATAGTACCTTAAATGAACTTGATACTCTAAATGAACTATATATCCGCGAAGCATTAAATTTTATTGAAGAAAACTATAATCGCAATATTTCAGTTGAAGACGTATCAAATAGATGTAATCTAAGTAAATCATATTTTACTCGTATATTTAAAAAACATATGAATACAACCCCACAAGAATTTTTAATTCAGTATAAAATGTTACAAGCTTGCAATTTATTAAAAGATAAAAGTTTATCTATTTCTCAAGTTGCTGAATTGTTAGGTTATTCTAATCAATTTAATTTCTCAGTAGCCTTCAAGAAAAAATTCAATTTATCTCCATCTAAATGGAGAACAACTTTTATTAATAATATTTCTTAAAAATAATAATTCTCTTACTTTTCCTAGTAAATACAATAATACTTACTTAAGATATTTTTTAATATAAAAATAGACATTGAATTTTTGTATTCAATGTCTATCTAAATTAATACTTTTCAAATTAATAAATAATTTAATTATTTAAAATAAACTAGTCTGTTCTTCTATTTTTAATCTAGATGAAACAATAATTTCAGTTTCCTCCTCTTTATCTCCTTTTATATGCTCACTTTTCATATATTTAATACTATTATTTAATTTTGATGATACTAAATTTAAAACATATATATTATCAAATCTGTTATAAATAGAATCACCACCTAGTCCTGTTAGACAAATTAATTGAGTGTTACTTTTTTTAGCAATATCCATAAGAGGTTTTAACAAGTGTGAAGAACTTGTTTGTGCGAAAGGATTATCCATGATTAATACTTTTCCATCTTCTTTTCTACTAAAAATATCATTTTCATTTTTTCTCATATAAGATAGCAAACTAGATAATATTACAAAGGCTGAAAGAAATCCTTCTCCTCCTGAATTTTTTGAAACTTCATTCCAACTTATTATCCTTTGTCTATTCTCTTCTATTTTATATAATTTAATCTCAACATTTTCAACTCCAATAATTTCATCATATAAATTAAATAAAGTTATATTATTACTAATTATTTCTTCAATGGAATTATTCTTCTCAAGTTCCTTAATAGCTCTTTCTCTAATAGCTTCAATATAGTCTTGAAGTTTCAATCTATAATTAATTTTATTTTTTTCAAAATCCTGTACTGTAATATTTAACATTTTTACTCTTTTATTATTTATATTTATACTTGAATTATCATCTATTATACAAATATTTTTATTGACCTCTTCAATATATTCTAAAATGCTATCTAATATTTTCTCTTCCTCACTCTCAATTAATTTAATATCAATTGATAATTTTTCAATAATAGAATTATATGAATTAATTACAAGATTTAAATGTTCCTTAAACTTTATTGGTTTACTTACTAAAGACTTTAAAGATTGTATAGCAATTTTAAATATATTTTCATTTCTAAAACTATCTTTATTTTCAATATCAACTATACAATTATTTAATTTAGCCTCTCTTTTTAACTCTAATTCTTTTTTTTCAAACAAATCTCTTTTAATACTTCCTATAATATTATCTAAATCCTTTATATCGATAAATATATCTTCTTCATTCTCTATGATAAATTCATTGAATTGACTTAAATCAATTAAATATTGGTCAATTTTACTTTTTTCATTAATTACTTCCTTAATTTTCTTTTCATTTGAAGCTTTTTCAATTTTTAATTTTGCTATTTCCTCTTCAAAGTTTTTATCATAAAGCAATGTCTTACTTTTGGCTTTAGTTTTTCCAAGATCTTTTTTTAAAGATTCATATAAATTCTTAACATTACTTTTTTCACCAGCTATTTCTTGAAGTATATTCGATCTTTTGTCTTTTAAATAATTATAATTTTTCTCTTCTTCTTCTATTAAATCTTTTAATTCAAATTCTTTATTTATATTATAAACTTCATTAATATATTCAGATTCTTCTAGATTATACTTATTAGCTTTAACATTTAATTCATCTTCACTTTCTTTAAATGCTCTACTTTTTTCTTCTATTCTTTTATTTAAGTCTTTTTCTGAAGCTGTTATTTCCTTATTTAAAACATAAAACTCTGCTAGTAAATCTTCCTTATCTTTTTTTATAAATAGTCCTTCTTTATAAAAGCTAAATTTTATAGCTTCACTTTTTAATTTTTCTAAGCTATTAGTGTAACTTACCCTAATATTATTTATATCTTTTAAAGTCTTATCAATTTCTAATTCTCTATTCTCATTTTCTTTTAAAAATTTATTAATTTCTTCTATTTTAAATTCAATTGAACTTAGTTCATCTTTATTATCTTTATATTTATTGTATTCTTCTATTAATTCATTAAAGCTATTAAGTTTTTCAAGGTTTTTTCTTATATTTTCTTCCAAAACTTTTTTACTATTTTCTAACTCTGAAATATTAATCTCTATATTTCCAAGTTCTCTAGCTATAGATATTTCATTTTCTCTTATTTCTATAATCTTTTTTTCTAAAAATGTCTTTTCTTTTTTTATATTTTCATATTTTTCCTTGTCTAGCTTAGAATATTGAATTATTTCTTTCTTTTTTTCCAAAAATCTAATTTCATTTTCTCTATTCTCTATATTAATTCTAATACTTTCTAGGTATTGATTTTTTTCTTTTATTAACTTTATCAGCTCTTTTTCATCTAAAAGCTTATTATTAAAGGAAATAAAAAAATTCAACTTATTAAAAGACACCATACTTTTATCTACTTCAAGGAAATTACTTTCTAAATCCAATCTATTTATTATAGAAATTGGATTTGATATAAATATATCTAATCCTTCCCTTTTTAATATTTCAATTTCACTAGAACTCATTATTAATGAATATGGTATAAAAGGATTATTTTTTACAATTTCAATATTTTTTTCAGTAGAATATCCATTCTTTTTAAGCCATTCCATACCATAAATAATTTTAATATCTTTATCTTCAAGCTTTTTCTTTATTTCCTTTGGAAGTTCTAATACTCTACCACCTTCTAGCTTATCTATCTCATATAGTATGTCTTCTTCTTGTCTTATTAACTTACTTTTTTCTTTTTCTAAAAAATCTATTTTTTCATAAAAAGCATTTAAAATATCTTCTGTATCAAATACTCTCTCTTCACCAAAATCAATGTATTTTATAACATCAATACATATTTTTATTTTTTCATCTAATTCTTCAATTAAACCAACATTATTTTTCAATTTATTTTCAAAATCAAACATTAACTTTGTATTTCGTTCTTTTTCATTATTTTTGCTTTTTAATATTTCTTTATTATAAAAAATATCTTCAGTAATATTTTTCATATTCTTATTTAAATCAAAATTATAATCCTCTATGTTTCTTCCAAGAAATAATAGCGATTCCTCATTAAAATATCCAGATATATTCCTAATTATATTTTCATTATATTTATCATTAAAATTACTTTGAATTTTATCAAAAGATTCTAAGCTAGCTTTTAAAAATCCTTCCTTTCCTTTTAATGTATTAATTAATAATCTATTTTCATTTAAAATATTTTTAAGATTTTCTTTTTCAAATTCTAAAGCACTTACCTTTGTTTTTCTTTCATTAACTTCTTCTTCCATATCAGATATTTCTTTATTTAAAATTTCTCTAATAGTAAACCCTATGTTATTTATAAGTGGTGTATTATCATCTTTCTTTTTAGTTAAAATCTCAAGTTCTCTCTCTAAACTTTGTAACTCTTGTGATCTACTTTGATATTCCTTATATATTTTTGAACATTCTAAAATTTCATTTTTTTTATTTAAAGCCTTTTTTTCTTCTTTACTTTTATTTACTAAGTGGTCTAATTCTTTAACATACTCTTCTAACTCTTCTATTTTATCTTCTTTCCTGTAAATTTTAATAGAATACTCCTCATAAAATAATTCAGCTATTTTTTCTACTAATTGATTTATCAAACACTCTAATTCTTTTTCTTCATTTTCCTTATCCTCATAATTGTTTTTTAAAATCCTAATAATATTAGCTATTTTATTTTCTAGTCCTTTTCTTTCCTCTATTGTTGATATAAACTCATCACAGCTATTTTTAATATCTTCTGATAATTTGTTAAAAAGTTCAATTTTTCCCTTTTTATCTATATTAGTTTTATTGGCCTTATATTGTTCTATGTACCTTTTAACTAAATTCCTATAATTCTTAATTCTATCTTCATCTTTTCTTAATTTATTTTCAACAGCAGGCAAAAACCAAGATTTAACTAATCCAGAACTATCTTTAGCCTTTATAAAAAGTTCTGATAATCCAGATTCCTTTAAATTTATTTGCTTAATTATGGTTTCCCATTCTTTATGATTTATCTTATATTCTTGTAATTTTTCAAAATAATTTTTAGTAGTTACCGGATTATTCATATCATAATAATTAAATCTAACTTCTTTATTCTTTTTTAATTCCTCAAATAATTTTTTAGAATTTAAAAAGCTTTTCACCATTTTCTTCCCATTATTAATTTCAACTATAGGAATTTTTTTTATATCATATTCATTTTTTCCTTTATATTCGTGTATAAAATTTATTATATCTAGTTTATCTTTAGAATCTTCATCTGATAACACACTTTTTTTTCTAACCATCATTCCAGTTAATAAATATCCTGCTCCATCATCAAGTATCCACTCGATCATTATATAAGTTGGGGTATTTGTAGTAAAATAGCTTTCAAATGTTCTATCTTTTAATGCTCTATACCTTTTATTTACTAATGGAGCCATCACCATCTGTACAAGTACTGATTTTCCACCTCCATTTCTTAAGTTTAACATTGTATCTTGTCCATCAAGATAAAAAATTTCATCGTCTATTTTCATTGTATTATGATTATAATTTAAATTAACAAATCTAAGTTTATTTATTTTACTCATCAATAGATTCTCCTAACGCCTTCAGCACCCTATGATAATTATTTTTATTTAAAATATTCCAATCCATAAAATTATCTAACTTTTTAGTAGTCTTAATCATATCATCATTTTTTATATAATCAATTAATCCTTGTTTCTCTAAAAAATCTAATATATTATTTATAAATCCTTCTTTTGTTGTCTTTGATATACTTCTCTTATCACTACTTTTTAAAGCCTCAAATCTCTCTAATATGTTTGAAAAAGCTATTCCAGAACTATCAGCTTCCTTTGTCCTTTCAGCTCCTTCATTTAATCTATCTGTAATTATGTTAAGAAACTCTCCAATTTTTATATAATCTCTCGACTTTGAGCTAACTCCCTTAGAATTATAAAACGTTACCAACAATGTTAAAATCACAAATTGAGACAAATAATAATCCTTATCATTAGCATTTGACCTACATAATTCTTTTTTCAACTCCCCTTTAGAATATCCTAAAAAGTCATTTTCTTCTTTAGGAATAAGGTATACTACTCCCCCATATTTTTTTATATAACATTCTGAATCTTCTCCAATCTCTTTTACCAATTCAGTTATATTAACATTTTCTGAATAATCCTTATACAAATCTCCTTCATCTTCCTCTTTAAGCTCACCATACTTTAGTAAATAATAAAAGATTTTATTACTCATCTTTACTTCTTCCATAGAATAAGCCATTCTTATCCCCCCTTATAGATTCAAATAAAATATCTGAACAGATGAAATTTTTAAATTCTCCATCTTCAGTTTTTACTCCCTCAAGTTTAATATCATCCTTATCAATTAACTTGTTTATATTGATTTCTTTTATAATATTAAGTTCACTATTATTATCTAAAACTTCTAATATACTTTTATTAAGTTGAAATTCAATTTCTCCATTTTCAATAGCATTCTTTCTCTCTTCTCTAATTTCATTTACATTTATATTTCTGTTTTTAAGCATTTCTATAATAACTTCTCTAAAGATTTCAACTGTTGGAATTAATTTTTCCATTAATTCATTACTTTCTTTTATTAATTCTTGAATTTCTCTAAGTGAAATCCCCCCCTGTTTCATTGATAATTCTAAAATCAATGTTATTACGTCATTATATTTTTTAAGTTTTTCTATTTTCTTTTTATTTATTTCATCAATAAAATCACTTTCTTCAAAAGACAATTCCTCATCCTCTTCAGAATAATCTTTATTTATATTTTTTTGATATTCTAAAGATTTATTTATATTATACTTTTTAGGCAACTCCCTCTTTAATAATGGTCTTAAAAAGATATCTATATTCTCCAAAATATTAGGATCATCTAATATTTTCTCGTAAACCTCATTTCTAAAATTAAATCTTTCAATCAATGCCATCTTTGATATTGTTTCTAGCTCCATACCATAAACATCTTTTAAATCAAAATGTTTTTTTAATAATTTTTGATCTTCATCTATAGTTCTTCCTAAATAATTTTGTATTATTTTTAAATTATTTAAATTTTCTTCTTCTTTCTTATTTAATTTCTTAATGTTTATATCATTCTCTAAAAATTCATTTATCCTAAGCTCTACCATTTCTCTATGAATTATTAACTTTTCTTTTATTTTATTTAAAAGATTAAGATTTCCTTCCATCATATTTTCATAATCTTCTGTTGTATAACTTAGTGGATTCTCCTTGATTTTCCTTATAGCATCTTCAATACTTTTAACTCTTCTTCTATATCGGTTAAATATATTTTTTATATCATCAACTGCTTTATCATAAGAAGCTTTTTCTAAATGCATCTTAAACAAAATTTCATGTATAGTTATCTTTAAATTTTCTTCTACTTCTAAGGTTGATAAAATAAATGAATACCCATCATCAGTTATTGAATATACTACTCTTCTAACATCATCTACATATTGCATTCTATTTTTAACAAAATTTATGTTTATATCTTCATATTGAGCCTTTTTAAAATTATAAGCTTTAAAATACATGACTTTACCTTCATTACATAAAATCGTATTAACTATAAATTCAGCTAACTCTTTACATTCTTCATAAGATAATTCTTTCTTAAAATGAATACTATTTATTTCATCAATAAAATACCCTATATTGTCTATTGTGCACATATCATTTTTTAAAGATTCTTCCATTATATAAAGTAATACTGTAAAGATTAAATTATCCTGCTCATACCATTCTGAAAATCCATACTTTTTCCAAGTACCTTTTGCTATACTATTTCTAAACAATATTGAATAAGCACCTATTTTTTTCATTCTCATATGTTGATCATCTAAAAAATCAAAATTCATTATTCCTCCTATAAATCTGTTACGTTAATAAATTCTTGTGGAATATATAAATTATTCTCTAATATTCTTAACATTTTTAGATTAAGTTTTTTACTAAATTCTTGTAAAAATACATTTTCTATATTCCTATTTTGACCAGCTTTAGTCTTAGGTAAATTAACTTCCATCATTTCTGATTTTTCTATCATTTTTTTTATATCCATTTATAAAGGGCCTTATATTATATTCTTTAGAAAACAAATGATAAAATTTTTCATAAATCAATATTCCTTCGTAATCTAAATCACCAAAATAAAAAAATTTATTATTTGGGTTAGACACATGCTTTTCTACAGATACTTTAAAATCTTTAAACGTTTTCCAAACATTCTTACCTGCTCCATATATTATTGTTGTTATTTCCTCATCTAAAATTTTATTATTGTTTATTAAGTAATTCCTAAATGTATAATATGTATCTTTATTTTCTATAATTAATACATTTTGAGGAGTATTCTTACTTCTTGAATAATATGCTAAAGGCTCTGAAGTATCATAATAGTTTAAAGTTCCTAAATCAATATCTAAGTTTTTTAATATTGATTTTCCTTCTTCTTTTTGCAAAAACTTCTCTCTTCCCCATATTTGAAAAGATCTTTCATTCATTGATACTGGATAATTTAAAAGTTCACTTTTATTTATAAAAAAATCATTTAATTGAAGTATATATTTTCTATGATCACTATACTTCTCTAAATGATTTCTATAATACTCAATATTAAATTTACTAATTAATTTATATTCAATTTCTTCTATTAATTCTTTATTCTCTTCTTTTATATCAACTATCTTATATCTTTTATATAAGGCAGGGCTCTTACCATTTTGTCCACTACTAATTATAGGTTTTATTTTGTTTGCACTTATTAACTCATTAACTTTTACATATAAATCACAATAAGTATCTATTTTAAATAATTTTTCTAACTCATCTAATTCTATTCTTTTTCTTTTAAAACTACTTAAACTCAAAATATTTTCTCCTTTCTCTCATAATTAATAATATTCAAATTGAATTTTATTGATATTATTACCAATTTTATATATAAAATTATAACAAATAAAGATATATTTAACAAATATTCTAGTTTATATTACTTGTATACTCTTTTCTTCTTGAAATCTTTAGGAAACTTCTCTTTTCCAAGCAACCAAAGGTATCTATCAATATCTTTAAAGTTAAATTCATTTAGTTTATAACATTTCTTAAATTCAATAAGAATTTCTTTAAACTTTTTATAATTCTTTAAATCCTCATTTTTAAATTTAAAAAACTTATCTTCATCTCTAAAGTATTTAAGAACCTTTTCAACATAACTATCATATATAGGATAATCTAAAGGTTTATGATGACTACAATACTTTGTCGCAAATGAATAAAAATTTTTAACATTTCCCTCTTCAATCTTTATCTTTGCAATATCATTTACTAAAGAAACATCACAACTATCTAACCTTTCATCAATATTCAAATTAAATATATTCTTTGCTACATTAAATGTATTATAAATATTAGTACTATAAAAATCATTTAAAGTGGCTACTTTAACCAATATATCTTCCATAATTTCATTCTTAGGATACACATTTAAAAACAGCTTATCCAAAGCATCTTCTTGTGCCTTGTAATTAATAAGATTGTCCCATTTATTAAGATACTTAAGTATCTCCTTTTGACTTGGTGTATTAATGTCTACATATTTATTTAAATAAGGCTTTACCTCTTTTTTGTTTTGCAAGTTTAAATCTAAATTATATTTATTTGTTGTTTCTATATTTAAATTTAATTTATCTTTTTTAACAAATTCAACTAAATATTTTAAAGCATTGCAATATGTGAATGAATCACTATTTGGATTTTTTCTTCCTTTATTTTTAAAATGGTAAAAAAGTAACTCCCTATATTTTTCTAAACCATATTCATTCTCTAAAACTTCATTAAACTTAATACCAATATTAGTCCTAAAAATATAAAAAGCATTACTACAAAGTACATCTTTACGTTTTAAATTAGAATAATTTTTATCTAAAAAATTTCTAAAATTATATCTAAGCTCTGATAATTCTTCTTTTGAAAACTCTTTATTATAATTCATTACTCTCTTATCCTCTTTCTCCCTAATAAAATTTATTTTTTAGTTTTTAAATTATAATATATTAAATCTTACATCTTAAATATTTTATTAATAAATAATTAAAAAAATAAAAATGTATAATATCTGTATCTAGAATACGCTTTTATAACTAAGTAAATATTTATCTGTTACATTATTAAAGTGCATTTTATAAACATCTACACCCAATTGCTTACCTATTTGCTTTAATTTATTACTATATATTTCTTCACAACACATACCTAAATATATTCCGCTTATCTCTATTCCTAATATGTCATTATCTATTAATTTCCCACTTTTTTCTGAAACAATATTAGGGAATAGTAATCTCCATTCATTTTCATATTCCCATGATTTGTGTTTTATTGTACTATTATGAAAAAGTATATGACTATAAAAATCTAATTTTAGCTTTTCATCATAATTTAATTTTGAACTCAAATCCTTTATAATTAAGCTTGTTGTATTCATATAAACAACATTTGCTGGAGCTCTTTCAAGCTCATAAGATATTGGATAAAAAAACTTAGGTTTATTGATTTTATACTCAACACAAAATCCTCTATGATTATTTGCATAATGTGCCCACATAGGCATGCAATTACAAACATCATTTTCAGTAAAACATCCTATTAAAAAACCATTTAAATATTGGTTTTGTAGCTCTTTAATAATCTCTATTGGATAATTATATTTTTTTATTACCTTTTCATCTAAATATAAAGTTTTCAATTCAAAAGGGTCGTTTAAATTTTCATAAGTTGATAACCAAAATTTATTTTTTTTAATAGAATTAATTTTATCGTTATTTATTTTTTCATATTTGCAAATTGAATCACACTTTTGAATTTCACTTAAATACATAAACTTATACAATTTCTTTGGTACATTTGAAATTCTATATTCATCTGCCTCATTAAATTTATATTCATTTATCAACTTAATATATTTTTTAACATCAAATGCCATAATTCACCTCTATTATTTCTATACAATAAGCTTATTATAGAACAATAACTATTATTGAAAAGATAATGCAAAATTAACACCTTTATTGTATACATCACCCTTTTGCTCTAATCTAAATAAAATATACTATTATCTTTTTCCTCGTATAATTTAACTTATCATTTATATAAAATACAAATTTATATTTTTCTTCAATATATTGTTTATACTTTTACTAAATCTATATTTTAATTAGTAAAATTGCTAATCTTAATACAGTTTTTAAACTAAGATTTTTATCACTTATTTACCAATAAAATTTATATAGACTTAAAACATAAATAACAATTGATTGTTATTTATTCAAAAAAATTTAAGGAATATAAAAATGATATTCCTTAATTTTTTTTGTATTTAACTATTTATTTTTAACTTCGTTATAACCTTTTAAAAAACCTTCTTTCCAATAAGGCCCTGCTGAATTCGATGGACAATACTCATTTATATATTTATCTTTAGTTATATTTTCATTATTCTCAATAGAACTAGCGAATGTTTTTCCATTTTCTTCCCCTCTAGATTTTATATAATCTAATTCATCTTTTGAAAAGTTATCTCTACCTTCTACCTCTCTCTTTTCATATTCTGCTTGTTGTAAGAATGGAGTAACTACCATTCTATTATTTATATGTTTATCTAACTCCTCTTTTTTATTTCCTTCTAAAATATAATCAACATAATTATAACCATAATAATTTAATGTACTCTCATTTGCATTACTTATTATTTCTTTTACTTTTTTAAGAAATGCTTCTGCACCATATTGTTCAAAATACTTTACTGACGCTGAATTTTTATTTTCTTCATCTGCAGGATACCTAAAATTAAAAAGATATTTATGAAGTTGTGATTCCTCATTACTATATATATCATATGGCATTAACATAGTTCCTGCCGGCCATACATAAACACTATAGTCTTTCTTATTCACTAAATAACTTTTATCATCCATATTATCAGTCTCACGATCACATTTGCTAAAAATGAAATACTTTTCTTTTATTTTTGGATCATTTATATAACCATCATCAAAATTATATTCAAATTTAGTTATATTCTTATCAACTCCTGTTGTTTTATATAAAATATCTATTGCCTTGTTTATTTCATTATTATTTATTTTATTATCATTTATTGTATTATTAATACTTTCTTGTCCTAAATCATTATCTTTATTATTGCTATTTTTATCATTATCAACATCATTGTTAACTTTAATTGAGGATTCATTTTGCCTATTATTTATAATGTTATTAGAGCTTTCATCATTCAACTTATATTCACTAAAAAAATACCAAACTCCAATTCCTAGAAAAATTAACAAGACTAAAACTCCAATTCCTAATAATGTATTATTCTTACCTTTTTTTATCTTTTTAGTTTCTAAGCTTATATCTTTATTGATTTTGTTATTAGCCTCATTTTTTATTTTATTCTTATGAATATTTTCACTTTCTAAAGGTATTGTTTTATTTGAATTTCTATTTACTAACTCTACAAACTCATCTATTGTAGCCGGCCTATCTTGCAGTCTAAATTCTGTAGCTTTCATTATTGCATAATTAAAAGAATCTGATATTTCAATTTGTCCTTTTAAACTTTCAAACTTAAAATCATTTATCTTAGGTTTTCCCCCTATTAATAAACTGTACATTAATGCCCCAAGAGAATAAATATCAGATCTTTCATCTGATTGACCAGTACCATATTGTTCCGGTGGTGAGAAACCTTGAGATACATAGTACGTTGTATCTGAAGATTTCTCATCTTTAAAAGTTCTAGCTATTCCAAAGTCTATTAACTTTATTTCATTATCACTTGTTAACATAACATTAGAAGGCTTTAAATCTCTAAATATAATTTTAGGTTCTCTAGAGTGTAAATATTTAATAACATCTGCTATCTGATAAAACCATTCCTTAACTTCTTTTTCTGGAATCTTTCCTCTACTTAATATTACATCTTCCAATGTTTGTCCATAAATAAAATCCATTACAATATAACATTTATCATTATTTAAACAAAAGAAATCTAATACCCTTGGTATAGCATTATGCCTTAATTTAATAAGTATCCCCGCTTCATTTTCAAAGTTTTGTATAACTTTTTCCCTTCTATTTTTTGCTATACTATCAAGCTTTATTTCTTTTATAGCTACTACATATCCTCTTAATCTTAAATCTTCCGCTTTATAGACAAATCCCATTCCACCTTCGCCTATTTTTTCTACTAGTTTATATCTATGATTTAATACAGTAAATCTATCATTTTGTTTTAAATCATCATCTATATACTCAGTTGTACTAGTATCAAGAAAAACAGTATCTTCTCCTAAGTATTCCGTTTCATCATTATCAAAATCCTTCTCCTTACTATTGTCTATATATTCTGTTTCTATTTCACTGGTATCCAATATATTTTTATCATCTTTCATCTATATCTTTTTCTCCTACCTTATATATAAACTTTACAGTTTCATTCCCCATACCTATTGATATAATATCATTAGATGTTATTAGTACCCTTTCACCTTCTATCAATTTTCTATCATTTAAATAAGTTCCAAATTTACTACCTAAATCAACCAAATAAACGTATTTATCTATAACCTCTATCAAGCAATGTTTTCTACTAATTGATCTATTTGTAAGATGAATATTATTAGTTAATAATCTTCCTACTGTTAATTTTCTAGAGTTAATTGATATAATTTTATCATCACCTATTATTTTTAAGTATCCAAAATCAAAATTATTATTTTCTAAAGGTATATTTAAATCACAAATTTTAGGCTCAATAGTATCATTAACAAAAGCATCTATTTTATTAACCACAGGAACTAAATTTTGTATATTTGAATATCTAAATATATACCACTGATTATTTTTAATATCATCAACACTATAGTTATTTATGATAATTGGTATCCTTGTTCCAATCTCATCTCTAAAATAAGTAATATTTTTTTCTTTAGAGTGTACTGTGGAATCAAATTCTACTATTGTAGGAAATATATCCTTATCTTTTAACTCTCTTAAAGCATTAAAACTTAACTCGATCCCCCTTTTAACTTCATTTTTATATTCTTCTATTTTATCTATATCTAATCCATGTTCGTGTAATATTTTTCCTCTAATTTTTGAACACTTAATAAGATTCTCAAGAAGATTACTTTTAGGATCAAAAACTAAATATTCCCTACCTAATTCATTCAATATAATACTTTTACTAGTTATATCATCCTTATTAATTTTCTCTAATATATTAATTGCTTTTCCAAACATAAGTTTATCCGTTCTACCATATTTGGCTAACCTATCTTTATAGTCTTTACCATACAACAAATATCCATATATATATACTAATTCTTTAATTATATTTTCTGTTAATATAAATACATTGCTACCATGACTTCTTATTTCTTCTTTATTAAGAGCATATTCTAATTCATATAATTCTTTTTCAACAGATTGAATTACCATGCCTATTCCATAAATCTTCAATATATTTACCTAACCTTTTCTTAACTTTATTTTAATTGAAAAATTACTTTAATTACATAATTTTACTTATATTATATATTTTTTTATTATAAATTTCTATATGCTTTACTTTTTTTATTATAATTCCTCTTTTTCATTTATTACTTTTTAATAATTATCTAACCCTTTATCACCGCTCTTATATACCTTAATTTATTTTTATAAAATAAAAAAAACTCCAAAGGCTCTTTTCTCTGCCTTTAGAGGGTACTATTTTTTGAGTTTTTATTAAGTTTTTTGACTTTTTGTAAATGCAAGCAGTTTTGTGACTGCTTTTTAAAAAGGCCGTCAACTCCAAAACCATTGGTATCACTGACTTGCGACTGACCTTGCCGGACTTCATATATTTTCCACTCACTATATATATACAATTAAATAAATTGCATTTTTTTATACTATTTTTTTAATTTCCTATATATAAAGAGTAAAAAAAATACGTCAATTATAGCACAGCCCTTGATATCACTAAAAAAGCTCTGGTTTCAACTCTGTCATTAGTCCGTCACAACTCAGTCACACTAATAATTTTAAACTTTACAAATTATTGTACTCCCCCCAAAAAGTCACACCAAAACATCCCCCTCAAACTCGCTTGTCTTGGTACACTCCCAAAATTATCGAACTACTTTTCTCCCCTTTTTCTCATGGTTTTCATTACCCTTTTTCTTTTTCGACTTTTAGAGATTTCCGTAATTGTCTTACTTTTTCTCCTTTCTTTTCTCCGTCTACCCCTTATATCTTCTAAAATAAAAAACCCTCTAAAGGCTCTTTTCTTCTGCCTTCAAAGGGTATTGTTTTTTCTTTTTTTATTCTTTTTATTTCCTTTTAACTAATCCTTTTTGAACCTCTTTTATTTCGATTTTCTTGTTTCCAGTTAAGCTTTCAAGGTATTTTTTCGAGTTTTATGTATCTTTACAATTATTTCTTAATAAGTAAAGCGACATTTTCAATATGTATAGAGTGCTATATATAGACCAATAAATAAAAAGTAAAGAAAGTTTCCTGTAACTTCAAAATTAATATCACAATATAAAGCTTGGTACACTTTATATTGTGATTTGCTTTTATTAAAACTTTTATGCTCCTCTAAGCTTTTCTGCGTTGTTCCATATAAAATATACATTATCCTGAAAATTTATCATTATATATATTCAACTCCTAAAATCAACTTTTTCTAATTATATTTTAGTCTAATATAATTAATTTAACAAATTTCACCAAATAAAAACTCTTTAATTTAAAATCTATATTTAAGCTTTGTTAATGTCTGAAAAGAAGCTTAATTCTGTTATTTTTATTAAAAATGTCGTAAATGTTTCTATCTTACATTTTATCAATTAGATAATCAAATTTTTCATCCAAGAGCATCATGTTATCATTATCCATATATGCTTCGTAAAGTTTTTCCAACATCTTTTCATCCGCTATGCCCTTCTCAGCAGATATTAGAGCCTTTATAAAGTTATTATAGTTTTGTTCTTGCATGCAAATAATAATATCTTTCATTTTTTTTAAGTCCATTTTTTTAAAGTTCATTTTCTTAACCGTTGCCAACAATCTATAAATCTTGTTTAATTAGCAACTATTTTTCGCCTCACTTCCACAATTTTTTATTTATTTTATATTATTTGTTATTTTAATATTTAATAACTATATTCTACATATAATTATCAAAAAATATTGTTTTACTTTATTAAATTATATCTTCCGCCACAATGATTTTTATTTCCTTGATTATTGCATTTTAAGAAAACTTTTCAACACTGATTGTAATATTGATTGCTTTTTGATTAACCTCGTAATTTATCACATTTTCTTACCTAACTTTTTTCAAAAAAATAAAAAAACAGCCAAGAATATGTTTGTAAGTTAATAACTCCTGACCGATATTTCAGATATTCATTTTTTCTATAGCCTTTAATAAACTACCCATTATCTCTGTTTTAGCATCATCATAACCTTCAAACATCCATGCATTTAATGATATTACAATCACTCTGTCTTTAATAGTTTCTTTATCATTAATAACCTCTTTATTCTTAATCTTCTCTTCTATTAATCCTAACAATTTTGACTTTCCACTTCCCCATGTACCAAAAAGGCCTATCGTTAATGGATTCATTCTTTTATTGTTAGATATTTCATATATAAGTTCTGCATATGGTTTATACGCTAACATATCTATCTTAGATGCATTATCTGCCCACATTCCCTCTACTCCCATTATATATAATTTCACTTTATTTTCTATTATGCACTACTATTTTAATCTAAGCTTAAATATTAAAAGCTACTCTATAAAGCTAATTTATATAGTAACCTTCAATTAATTTTAAGATATTATCAAACAATAAAAATTCACTATATTTTAATAATACTTTTTAATTTTAGGCTCTGTTAATTGACACTTGGATCTTCTGATTTAAGTATTAATAAAGAATTTAGAGAATCAAGATTTAGTAAAAGTCAGTGTTGCCCACATTGTAAATCTACTCCTGTAATGAAAAATGGTAAGACTTAAAGGTAAACAACGTTATGTGTGCCGTTCATGCAATAAGTTATTTAACGATTCAACTAAATCTGCATTATCTTGCACTAAGTTACCCTTACAAACATGGATTGGGTATATTAAAGGAATGATTATCGGACTTTCTATAAGAAAGAACGCTGATAATATAGGGGTAAGTGTTAAAACTTCATTCTATATGAGACATAATGTTCTTGATTGTATAATAGCATTTATGGAAGTTGGTGATGTAGATGGTATAGTAGAAATGGATGAAACATTCGTTGCCAAGTCATTCAAAGGGAATCACAAAAAAGTGGTTTTAAAATGCCGAGACCTGCTCGAAAAAGAGGTAAACAAGTTAAAAAGCATGGTATAAGTAACGAACAAGTTTGTGTAGCAACAGCCATTAATAGAAATGAAAATATAATTTTAGAGCCTTTGTGTATAGAGTGCTATATATAAACTAATAAATAAAAAGTAAAGAAAGTTTCCTGTAACTTCAAAAGTTAATATCACAATATAAAGCTTGGTACACTTTATATTGTGATTTCCTTTAAAGCATCAATTCTATAACTTTATAAAAATCAAGTTCATAAACATCAGATAATGATTTTACAACTTTAACTGATGGCTCTTTTCTGAAATTATTCTCTATTCTTGAAATATATGATTGAGAAACTCCTGTTTTAATAGATACATCTTGTAAGGTTAATCCATTTTTAATTCTTGACTCTTTAAATAATTTTCCTATGTTACTCATTATTACACCTTCTAAATTAATATTTTAAATATACCTTTTTAAAATATTTTATTTTTTATGTAATCAATTCATAACATTTTATTAAAATTAATTTACTCCTAAAGCTTTATATACCGAGTCTATAGGATCACTATAGAATATAGGTTGTATTTTTATTAATAAATCTGCAGGTACTGTATATAAGTCAGCTACCGAAGAGGCTGGTATCAATATTTTTCTTGCTCCAGCATCAACACAAACTTGAACAATATTTGCAAAATCTTCTACTTTATTTATTGTTCCACCTACTGTCATATTTCCTATTACAACTAAACTTTCTTGTATTGGTCTTTCTAATGAAGCTGATGCCAAACCTATTAATTCAGCTATTGCAAGCTCTGATGTTATTCCAATACCTTGAGTATCACTTATATGCATTAAATAATCCTTTGTCTTATGAGTAATTATAGAGCTTATACTTTTCGAATTAGATGTAAAGTATCTAAAAGCTGTATCTAAACTTTCTTTAGCCCCTCTATTAGTCCCAACTCCTGATTTTTCAAACTTACCACTACCACTTACAACCTGATTTTCAATTTTATAAATACCAATCATTCCAGAATCTCCATGTCCAACTGTATATACATGTCCTGGCTTTCCTAATCCCTCTGGTATAAGTTTTCCTCCACCTTGCTCTGGTACTGATACAAATTCTTCATTCATGGTTTCCTTATCTATATATGAAAAATGAACATCATAAAATTCCATTCCACCTATTTTTTTAAGCTGTTCTTTTACTCTTCTTCTTCCTATAAGAGCATACTTTAATATTTCCTCTACATCTTGTTTCTCAAACTCACCATTAGGATATATTATTTTTATAAGTCCAGATACCGTTTTTCTTACAGCTATAGCATCTCTTTGATTCAAATTATTCCCTAATATAAAATACTTTTCTACAGCATCTGTATAAGTTCTTTTTCTCATTTCTCTAAAGAATTCAGATAAATAATCTACAATAAGCCCATATCTATCTGTTAGCAACTCTGTTCTCATTTTTGGAATTTCCCATCCCGGTAAATAATAATGTATTCTATCAAAAAAAGCTGAATCATTAGCCATTTCTGGTGGAAATGGTGCAAATAGATGTGATGTTTTTATTAAAGATTCTATGCTTTGATTTATATTTCCTACAAAAACCATTGAAGCACTGGCATTTTTCTCTTCTTTACCTCTTGCAAAAGAACCTGATGCCATGTAATCCTTCATTATTTGTATTCCATCTTTATCTTTAAATCTTATACCTGCAACCTCATCAAAAGCAACTGTATCCCACATTCCTACAAGACCTATTTTTCTTTGAGACATATTATAGAAGAGGTTAGCTACTGTTGTTTGCCCCCCCGAAACTAATATAGAATTAGGAGATATTTCTTTATAAACATGTGATTTTCCTGTTCCTCTTGGTCCAAGTTCACAAAGATTATAATTATTTTCAACTAAAGGAACAAGTCTTAAAAGTGTATGCCACTTTACATTCTCTTCTAAGTTTGTTGGTTCCATACCTGTTGATCTAATTATTAAATCAATCCATTCATCTTTAGAGAAGTTTTTTCTTCCATCAAATATTTCTTCTATATCCATATTTGGCATTTGAATTGGCTTTAGGTTACTTATATTAAATGGACTTGCATTTTTAACTTCTTCATCAAAGTAATAATCCATTTTTAATATACACCATATTCCCCCTTGTAGAAGCTTATCATATTCTTTTACATAATATGGTGCTATAGGTACTCCTTTTAGTCCTAAATTCGAAAACTCAGCTTCATATAAATCCTTTTTTTCATTTAACTTAACTGTTATTTTATCTATAACACTATACTGACCAAGTTCTCTTATTTTAGATTTTATCTTTTCCGCTTCATCTGGTCTTACATAATTATCACTTAAAATACTTTTTACTCTTTCAATCCCATCATTTAAAGTATCTTCATCATCTGTTGCACAATACATTCCAAGTAAATATTCAAGAACGTAAACAGGAACATTAAATCCCTGTTTCATTGTTTTAGTTAAATCTTTTCTTACTGCTCTTCCACCAAAATATTTATTAACTTTTTTATCTAAATCAAATTCTAAAATCTCTTCCACATTTAACTCCCCTTTTTATTTAAAAGAAATCATCTGCTATAGCTATATCTATAATAAATGGTATCTCTTCAACCATAATATCCTTATCTACATTTCTTACTACAAGTCTATAACTTTCTCTCTTGCTATAAGTATCTTTCTTAAGTCTTATTCTAACTTTGTAGTTTCTCTCTTCTGCTCTTTCTTTGCTGTCTGCTATTATTTTTTCTTTATTAGAAATAACATTATCATTAGCATCTACCATATAAATCTCATAAGTTGCTCCTAAAAATTCATCTGATACTTCCTCTACCTGGAAGAAAGTTAACATAAACTGCTCTGTAGTAATCTTATTAATTGTATTTAATAACCTTAAGCTAACTTCTTTTTTTTCTTTATAACCTTTATAAGTTGACCTTTTATGTTTATAGAAAACTACCGGGACTATAATTTCTTGAAGAGTTGCTCCACCATGAACATAATTTGCTCCTGCCCCTTGTGTTTTAAATCTTATATCTGACTTAGGAATATAAGCATATATACCCTCATTTTCTTTACTTAGATAATCAAGTTTAAATCTAAATAAACCATCTATATCTTTTTCTTCTTTTGTTATTATACTTCTTCTATTTCTATCTATAGCATCTAAATTCTCTTTTTCTATTTTGCTTGATGCCTCTAATAAACTTCTTTGATATAAGAAGCCATGATCAGCAGTAACAAATATGTTTACTCCACCAAGCCAACCTGTTATTTTATCTCTAAGCCACATTATATCTTCTAAAGCTTGTTCTACGGCTTTAAAAGTATCATTTTCAGTATTAGCTTTATCACCTATTGCATCTATAACATTATGATATATGTAAACTAACTTATGACCTTTTAGCAACTCATTGAATTCAACTTTATTCTTAGGAATACTATTAAAATCAACTGCTATACTATTTTCAAAGTTATTTACTAAAATTTGTTTTCTATGCTCAATCCCTGAACTATCAAAACCATCTACAAATACTCTTCCTGAATCGTTTATAGTAATTTCTTTATTAGGTAAAAGTGATGCCATCCCTATTTTTGTTATAGAAGGTATAGATGTTACCATAGGTTCTATATTACTTGAGCCAATAACAATATTATTAAATCGCTCTTTAAGCTCTACACCTATTTCGTATCTTAAAGCATCTGATATTATTACAAACACCTTATCTCCTGACTCTAACATACTTTGCACTTTATTTTTATAGAAATCTTTTTGATTCAATACTCCTGATATTCTCCAGTTATCTAAATACTCGTCTGTTAATTCATAATTCCAATTTGTTGATAATTCTGATAAGAACCAATTTACATATATGTTATCAACAAGCTTTTTAAGTTTAACCATAGCTCCACTCTCTGGTCTTTCATCATAGTTTAAATAAAACTTTCTATAATTAAAATCAAATGAATATAATTTTGTTGAATATTTTTTTATAATATCTATAGCACTTCTTCTTTCAATCACTTGCTTAAGTTCATTTTTAAGTTTAGCCATTCCTAAATAACTTAATAATGCTTCATAAATATTTTTATAATCTTCATAGAAATTTTTACTTCTCCTTGTATTTATAAGACTTATAAAATAATTAAAGTCCTCTCTTCCATCTTCAAGTGCAAATATTATATACTTTATAACTTCCTTGTCAAATATACTTAATATATCAATTTCTTTATAACTATCTATATCTATTTTATCTATCAAATCAACTAAATTAAATTCATTTTCATATTGATTTGCATACTCTATATAACTAAAATAATCCACTTTATGATTTATCCAGTGATCTATAAGAACTATGCAGTTAGGCTTACTATTACCTATGTAACTTTTTAGAGGACTTAAATTTTCTTCTTTTAAATAACTACTTAAAGCAGTTGTTACAATAAATGCAAACAACTTTTTAAGACTTCTATCTTCAAGATTATATCCATAGTAAACTCTACAATAATTCCAAAATAAATTTACAGCATTGTACTTATCCATTTCTAAATATATAGCATTTTCCTCATTATCTAAACCATTGCATAATACAGCCTTTACAACTTCCTCGAAATCTAAAGTTATTACTTTACTTATAGTTGCAAGTATTCCAATCTCTAAAGTTTTATTTTCACTTACAGAACTTACTACTTTAGAAAAACTATCACACATTTCTTCTATATAAAAAAATGATTTATACTTAGAAAATTCATGTCTTAAGTTATCCTCTATATTTAAATCTCTCATTATCATAGAAGTTTTATCAGCATAAAAACTTTCACTATATAAAATAATATCTAATATCCAGTTTTGCTTATCATCTTCAATAGAATTAGCATATATTAAATAATTACTCTCTAAATCTTCTTCCTCTAAAAGGTACTTTGTATAAAAATAGTTGTCATTTTTAAGCTTATGTACCTTAACATTATCTATTTTAACTTCATCAATTATATCCTCAAAATCTCTATCATAATCATACCAAATTATAATTTTTCTCTTTTCAAAACGACTTAAAGTTTTAGAAAATTCTTCTCCTAACACTTTAATTATATTATTTAATTCACTCATTTTTTCACTCCCACTATGGAAAACTTTAATACTAAAATATCAATACTTCTATTATATAGAATATGTTGAAGTTATTAAATATAAACAAAGAAAAAGAGCTATAAAAGCTCTTTTCTCAAGTTAAAATAAAATTCTTCTCAAATATTTTTTCAAATTCCATTAACTTTTTAACCTTATTAATTCTTTTTTTCTTTAACTCCCCTAATATTTATCAAGAAAACCACTTAAATTTTCTACTTCAAATTCCTCGCATAATAATTCCATTATAGTTGGATAATATGTTATTAATACCGTTCTCAATTCAAAATCATCTATATTTTCTTTTATCTTAAACTTTCTTTTCAAATTCATTTTTACATTATCAAAATTTTCATTTATAAAAGCTATTTTTTTATTAAATTTATCTATATATCCATTTTTCTTTGTAAATTTATCTATATCATCACTCCAATACCTTGGTTCTGAACCTGATGATATATACTTACATTCCCCTAAAATTATTTTTTTATTTTTAATATCTATTCCTAAGTAATCAATTTCTCCTACTTCTTTTGTAATTTGTAAATCTCCTATCCTCTTTAAAAATCCAATATCTCCAATTATATTTTTATTTTCTAATTGTTCTTTAACTAAAAATTCGAATTTTTTACCAAACTCATTAGAAGTACTTTCGCTTGCTTTGTCTATTTTTTTGCTTCTCCATTCTTTAGGTATATATTTGAACTTTACTTTATCCATCATTAGCATTATGTTTTCCAGCGCCATTCCTGTTGACCAGTTTAAATAAATTCCCCCATCTTCTTCAACTTCAAATATTCCTCGATATAATGCCCTATACTCTTGTTTAGGTTTGTAAATTTTTCTTTCTTCGCTAAGTAAATTATTTTTATTTATAATAAATCCATTTAAAATTTTTTCTACCTGCTCATAAGTTATTTTATACTTTACAACTATATTTTCTATTAAATCTTTCTTCAATATTTTTTTTGCACCAAATTCTCCATTTTCAAAAACTATATTAATTAGAATAGAAGTTAATTCTTTATAGGTAACTCCTAATTCTTCTTTTAATGCAGTTCCTAAGAAAGTTTCAACTATATTCGCCTCTTCCTCGACAATATTAAATTTTACTTTTGAAAAAACATTTATTTTCTCATTAAATTTCTTCATAAATTCATCATCTTTACATTTCAAATCAAAATATATATCTTCATTTTCATTTAAAATTAAAACACATTCATTAGGAAATATATTATAAACAGCTTCACTATTCATATATAACTTACTAATCTCCTCTGCTGCTATAAAAATTTTACTTAATGCGTCTTCCTTTTTATGTCTATTTAAATTTTTCCCTTTAGAATCTATCATTAAAGCTTTTTCTGCTACAAACTTCATAGCTCGTCTGAATATTGGTCCAAATTTTTCCCACCCTAAATCATCAACTATTAGCTTTAGTTCGTAATTATACTTGCACTCTCTAACTATAGTTGCTGCTTTTTCATATTCATTTAATGCAATATTTATCAATTCTGCCTTTTCAAATACTAATATATTTTCTTCTAAAATTTTCATATAAAAATCCATATCATATTTTATAATTTCATTTATCTCTATTGAATTCTCATATGTTTTAGATTGAAACCTTTTAAATATTTGTTTTTTTATGTCTTTTTTTATTTTTCTTTCTATATGCTTTTGTGGTCTTAATATAGATTCTATAATAAAGTTCTGTTGTTTCATAAAATATCACCCCTGTATATTTTACCAAAATACAACAAAAAAAAGAGAGGATATCCTCTCTTTTTTTGCTATTTTATTTTTGCTACTAAATCACTAAATAATCCATAATTATGAACTACTCCGTCATCTAAATCTATTTTTATCTGTTGATCTGCCATATGTTTTAATTTTTCTTGATATGCTTTTAACTCTATAATTTGTTTTTCAACTAAAGTAAGTTTCTTTTTAGCATCTTTTTTATCTTTAGCTGATACATCACTATTCATTGTATCAGTTAAATCTTTTAATTCAGTATCTAATTTATTTTGAAGAGGCTGAACATAATCTATTCTCATTTTAGATAGTAAATTTCTATCTATTCTATGTTGATAAACTAAACAGTTAAATGCTTTATTTTTACCTGATGTGAATAACCAGTATATAGGTCTATTCCCATAAATACTACAATGCTCTCCAAAGAAATCATTAGCAAAGTATCTTCTTATAGCTTCTTTTGAACTTTCATTTGACCTCTTACCAATAGTAGCGGCTATAAAATCAATATTCTCTGCTAAATAATCTTTACCAAAAGTAACTCTTAAAAATTCTTCAAATCTAACAATAATATCATCTTGAAAGTAATTAGTTTCACTATTTAAAACTGGAATTATATTATCACAATCAGGTATAAACTTATTATAATTGCTAATATCAAAATCTCCCCCTGCAAAGATAAGTCCTTCTTTATCTAAAGAATATCTACCAAATAAGCATCCTATAAAATATGACAATAAAGTTTTAATCTCCTTTATAGGTTCTCTATTTCTTAATGTTATATTTTTAAAATCAACGTTATTATCTATACTTCCATTTAGACCATATAAATCTATTAATATTTTATTTATTATCTCCTCATTATCTTTAACTTTTTGTATTTTATACTCAATATCTCTAATAGAATGAGATACATATTCTGATAATGGTAAACTTTTTTCTATATTTTCAAAACTTATCAATGGATGTTTTTTAAAATCCCAAGAAGTTTCATACTGATCCCACTCATATTTACTTATTTTTATATTTTCATCAACTAATTTTTCAAGTTCATTTTCTATATCACTATCTATTCTTAATACTGGTATTCTCTTTATATCATTAACCTGAAAACTTATAGTAGGATTAAGAACCTTTATTAATTCACCAACTATTTTACTACATAAAATTGCAGTTAAAACTTTTATATTATACTCTCCATCTATAAATATCATGGATCCTTTCATATCAAACAAATATCCTTTTGGTGAATATCTCACTCCAAAATAACTGGAATTTACATCTGACCATGTTAATCCTTCTCTAAAATATAAAGAACTATCTCTTAATCTATAATTTTTATTCTTACCTGAAAATTTAATATCATATCCTTCATTTTCCATATTTATTATATATTCATTATTTCCATACCACTTTCTGAATGCACCACCTTTATGATAAGGAAACCATTTTTTCTTATACTTATTTATATCATTAAATGATTCCATGTTATATCCAATTTTAGAATTATTAACTTCAAACCATAACCTTAAAAACTCATCATTATTTCCTGTCATTATTCCTGATTTAGGCTCACCAATTTCTGATAATGGTATTCCTTCTTCAAATGCAACAATCTCTTTTTCCGTTAGCCAAAATCCAAATGGATATCCTTTTATTCTTTTAAATTGCTCTAATTTAACGCTATATCTATAATTAACCTCATTATTGATTGCTTCTAAAGTCTTAATAGGTTGATTTTCAGCTCCCTTAAAATCAGATAGTTTAATATATTCACCACAAATATTTGCATAATAATTTCTCATAGTAAAAGTGCACACCTGTACACACGCTTCTGGAAAAGCATTAAATTCTAACTGAATTAAACTTGTTATTGAATTATTATTTATCATATATTTTCTCAAGTTATTATATGAAAATGTAAACATCCAAACATAAGGTGTTATTAAGCCTATATGACCTATCTTCGTAACCTTTTTCGTAATCATTTCTATAAATGCAGAGAATAAATCATATTTTGCAACATTATAATTTTTTTCAATAAATTCTTTAAGACTATCCTCCATAAGTTTTATTCCTACATAAGGTGGATTAGTCACTAAAACATCATAAGTTTTTTTCATTATACTTGACTGTTTTATTAAATCACCTAATATACTCACCCATAACTCTCTTGATTTTTCTCTAAAAATGTCTATTTCCGGATTATTTTTTATATATTCTAATCTATTTTCTAAGAATTCTTTATCAAATCCTTCTACTTTAGTTAATGAACCAAATATATTTGCATTTTTTAAACTTTCTACAAAATATTTTACTTTATTATAAGCTTCTCCACTTTCTTCTTCAGCTAAGAAAGCTATATTATCATGTATTGTTAAATTTTCATCTTCAAATAATATATTTGTTTCTTTTACACAAGCTATATTCAAGTCTATATATTTACCTCTTGAATCAACTTCTCTTCCTATCTTTCTTAAAAGAAGTTTATCATATGACATACCTTTCATTATTACAGCAAAACAAGCAAGTTGATATGCTCTCATATCTATATCAAGTCCATAAAGGTTCTTTTCTATAATAAGCATAGGAATTTCCCCTCTTGAATATCCGCATTTACTATATATCTCATAAAGTACATCAAACATATAAACAAGTATATGACCAGATCCACAAGCAGGGTCAAAACATTTGATATCTTCAACATTTAAGTCTTTATTTATATAAGGAGCTATTTTTTTATCAAAATCAGGCTCTTTTTCAGGATTTTCTAAGTAAAACTCCCAATTTTCTTTTAAATCAATATCTTCTTCATGTGACTCAACCCAGTATCTTCCCAGTGAATTTTGAACCATATATCTAACAATCCAATCTGGTGTAAATAATTGTGTTGCAAAAGGTATTTCATTTTTCTTATATTTCTTTTTCGCCTTTATAACCCTATCTTTCTCTTCTGAGATATAGTATTGATAAAGCCATCCTATAATTTCTACATTACTCCAAGCCTCTTCTGTTATACTTTCTGTATCAACTAAAGTTCTAAAGAATTTGCTTGTTATAATTCCTGCTGGAAATAAAAGTTCTGCAAAATGGCCTATTTTTTCAAACATAAATGGTAATGTTTTATTAAGTTCACTACATTGAAGTTCTACTAAATACTTATATAATTCTTCATTTTTATTATCTTTTTTTAATTCGTAAACTAAATTTTTGTCTATAGGTAAGCTTACATTCATAGCCTCTGTTAAAACTTCTGGAGTATTAGTATTATCACTTGATGCAAGGATCTTTATTCTACTCGGCAAATATCCATTAACCTCCATATATCTTAAAGCTACAAATCTATTAAACCAAGTATATGCAACTTCTTCTATAATTTCATTAAAACCATCTCTATCTTCTTTATTGATTCTTTGAATTTTCTCTATAAGCGCTGTCCTCTGACTTCTTTCAGCATTAGACAGTGTTCTATTACCTTCATTTGTAGTTATAACTACATCATCATTATTAGTAAACCCTTCTACCCCTTTAGTTTTTCTATCCTTATCTGAAAGCTCTTTTGTAATTCCATATACAGATGCTTTTAAAGCTATTTTTTCTCTTAATTCATTTCTTGACTCTATCGCAAATTTCTTAAGTAAAGTCTTATTTAAACTTTCCCTCATATTCCCTCCAACAAACTATAAAAGAGGGAGGTTTCCCCCCCAATCTTTATTATTTTTCTATTTCAATTTCCTTATTAGTCCTTAAAATACCTTTAAGTTTAGCTTCTAATTCTCTTATATAAATATCAACATCTGCCTCTGTTTTAATTGAATTTATAGCAACAAGATTACTTATTTTAACCTTTTCTACAACTTTTTTAGGTTTCTCCACTGTTTTTATTCCTTCCGACTTTTCATTTCCCTTAGTCTCAACAGATATTGATTGCTCTCTAAGTTTTTTATCTTTCTCTTCATTTGTTTTTATATCATTTGATATAAGATTTTCAAGATACTCTCTCATTCTTGAACTTTGAGTTACCTTAGCATCTACTTTGTAAATATCTTTTTCTTCTTTCAATTGCTCTATGAAAGAGTCATAACTATTAATGACTTCATTTTTAGTTGAATGTGAAACCCCATATTGTTCTGATCTTAATTTAAGATACTCGTAGTCTTTATTGATATACTCAACAGCCTCTTCTATCTTTTCTTTAAGTCCTTGTTCAAACCCGTCTTCTATTTCAGCTATAAGTGTAGGAATTCTTCTAATATCTTTGTATGGATTTGAGTTGTTTATTATTTTATTTAAATCACCTTCTGCAACTTTCATTGTTTCAGTTAAATATTCTTTATTAGCTTCACATTTTTCAGATATAAGAATACCTTTGTCAAAAATCTCTCTTTGATTTTCAAAGAAAGTTATAGGCTGTTCTACATCTTGATTCCACTCTAAAAGTTCCATTTCATTATCTTTAATCCAATTAAATAATGCTAAGTTATCTCTACAATCCTTTGATTCTAAAAGAAGTCTTTTACCCTTTTCAAACATAGGTTTACCAGGATATTTAGAGTTTGAATATAAATTCAAGCTTCCTTTAATACTTTCAAGCTTATTATCTATATGTCTTTTTATGTCCTTAGCTATTTCTTCTTCATTTCTACTATCTGTTACACTTCCAAATAGCTCATCAACTATATTTTTAACTTCATTTATTATTCTTTCATCAATTTTAACTTTTTTATTAATAATTACCCTATCAACATTAGCTGATTGTGTTAAAGCTTCTGCTGTCTGTCTTGCTTCATCTACGGTTAAATACTCACCATTAAATTTGCATTTAATCTTTTCATCAACTAAAAGTTTAGCTACTATAGCTGATACATCCATAGAATCCCAACCAAAAGGTTGTGCTGTAAATCTATTTATTAAAGACTTAACTCTAATCTGATTGACAGGTTCTTCAAGTTTTATGAAGTCATCAACTTCTCTTTCTGCAACTTCATTATCATAACCTTCAACTTCACCAAGTCTTCCCTGTATATGATTAGTTTTTAAGATATTTATGATACCATTAATATCTTCAACTTTTACTTTAATATAATCTATATTTGAATAAACATACTTACATATATCATTTAATCCATTCTTTATTTTATCTACAGGGGTACTTCCTTTAACAATAACTTTTTCACCATTAATAAAGAAATCACCCTCTACTATTGCAGCTTCTAACTTTGAAAGTGCTAAGTTTCTTCTTTGTCTTCTTTCATCCTTTTTATCAGCAATAATCTTCTGTTTATTAGTAGGTAAGTTATCTATATTAGTTTTATCAATATAAAGTTCTATTCTCATTGCTTCTGTAAGCTCATTTATATATTGATCGCCATTTAACTTTATAATGCACTCTTTATTTGTATATGACTCCATTTTCAAAGCATCGTCACTCTTAAAATATGAATCTGAATTAGGTGATAGTACACTTAAGCCAAACTCGTATATGGCATTTCCTACAGGTATCCCATCCATTTTTTTATTAAAGTCTTTGTCATACTTAAGTTTATTATTAGTTATAAACCTAAATCTTTTTTGATCATATATTTGTTTGAATATATAATCACTAAGCTCTTTACTTATTTTATTCTCATCAACTTTCATTTGAGCTATTTCCCTATTTACATCTTGCTCATCATCTGTTAAAAATACATAAACCTCTCCACTTCTTTGTATAAGATTTTGGTTTTTTAGTTTTTCTAAAGACTTTGTAACTTTTTCTCTTAATTTTATCTTATCAACATTAATATTATCTATCATTAATGTTGTTATATTTTCTAAATTAGCTGGTATTTCATCATTTAAATACTTAAGCATAAATAGTAGTTTTAATACTCTAATATTAAAGTCATCATCTTTTAAAGCTTCATTTTTATTTGCAGCTCTATCTATAACTCTTGTAATTGAAGGATTTAAAAACTCTACTATACTTTCATAGAATACATCAAATGGAATTAAAACTCCTTCTTCCTTATCTTGGTATGTTATAGCAGCTTCTTTAAATGCTGATAACATAGAACGTTCTCCTTCTGATAAGTGCTTACCGGCATTTCCATGTTTCCTTACTTGTTCAAAAACACTTTGAAGAACCTTAAATTGATATGGAACAAATGGATAAGTTTCAATAAACTCTTTTTCATCTGAATAACTTGTTAAATCCTTTCTTTCTCCTTCAAAATCTATAATCCCTTTTAAAGTTGTGCTTTCAAGTCTATAAATTTCACTTAATAACATTTTAGAAATTTCTTTTTTATCAAGTATTCTCTTTTTAATAACCTCATCAACGCTCATAGATGACATTGAAAGCTTTGTATCAAATCTTCCTTGTATTTTAGAAAAATCATCTTCCTTAACATTAGGACATACTGCATCTATTTTTTCTTGTGATGTAACTATAACCCATGCTTTCCCCTTACATTCACTACTTAGCTTCTCAGTTATAGTCTGTAAATTAAGCATCAAACTACCATTATTTCCTATGTATTGACCAATTTCATCTACAAGGAATATAATATGAAAATTATCACCCTTACTTTCAACATACTCTCTAACTTCCTTTGCAAAAGTTTCTATATCTATAGAGTATTTCTCTACTGAGTTATCAATATAAGCCTTCGCATCATCAACTGGTATGTTAAGAACTTTTGAAATTGTATCTGCAACATATTTTCTATCTAAATAGAATGCATTTCTTCTTGCTTCCCATTCAAAGCCCCTAATATTATTAAATTCCTTTTTAAAGTCTTCATAGACTTTGTCTTTTATTAACTGCCTTTCCATATTTGCTACGCCAGGAATTTTATTACAAAGTCCTCTATGTTCATCAAAAATTTTTATAAAAGCATTTAAAATCGCATTTGGATCACTTTTATTCTCTCCACGTGCATCTATATTAAATAAAATACTTTCAGTTTCAACCTTACTAACTCTTTTCATATCGGCAAGTAGAATAGGATCTTCTATTTTATTTTCAAAATAATCTACTGGATTTTTACCATCAACAGGCTTATTAGCTAATAGATAAGATAGTATTTTTAAAAAGTGTGATTTACCACTACCAAAGAATCCAGAAATCCATACTCCCATTTTAGTAGTATTTCCATCTATCCCCTTACTATAATTCTCATAGAATTTTGCTAAATGCTTTGCAATTTCTTCAGTAACTACATACTCTTCAAGTTCTTTATCAATTTTATCTACAAAATCAACTTTTATAACACCATCAATATCTCTATTTATGTCTCTTAAAAACATACTTTCAATTTTCATTATTATCTCCCCTTTAGTCTATTATTGGAAATGCTCTATAATAATTATCATCCATAAACCTATTAAACAATTTTAAATCCTGCCCATTATATTGACCTGGATAAAACATTAATAACGGTTTTTTATTTATTACAGCATGTAATTTATTTAAAATATAATGTGCTCTCATAAATGGATATACTTTACCAACTCCAGTTATAAATATTATCTCATAATTATTAAACTCATCCGCTATTTTGTTAATATACATATCCTCACTAATAAAAGGTGTTATTGCATTAAACGTATACTCTTTTCCATCCTGAACTTCCATCTCTTTTATTTGCTCAAAGATATCTTGCTCTTTTAAAAATTCTATAAACATTTTATATAAATCAAATTCCTTTATCTTGTTTGGATTTAACCTATTAAAGTTTTTTATTAATTTATTTATATGATATCTGACTTCAATTTCGTCTTTTGGATTATAATCAAATATATAAAAGCTTAAATCATTTCCAGTCCCTCTTCCTTTTAAAAATTTCTCTTGTTTTAACTTTGACTCTACCTCATTAAATCTATCACTTAAGCTCAATTAATATACCTCCACTAAATAGTTTCTCCTAACGCTAAAACATATTTTTCTTCTGATTTGTCTATTAAATATTGTTTAAGCCAATTTGACATTTTAACTTTATGTATCTTTCCATTTTTAATGTCTTCAATAATTCCAGCTTCTATTAAAATTTTTCTTATTACTTGCTTAATTTTATTTATTGTTGCTTCTGACCATTCTGCGACATCATTATTTTGTTCTATTTTAGTTTCAATAAAAATATTTATATCTTTTCTCTCTAAAATTTCATTATTTTCATTAAGCTTATTTTTCATAACTTCATTCATGAACTCAAAAAACATCAAATCATTTTTCATTATTGCATATAAATTTATTATAATCCCATCCCCTAACGGGTCTTCTATAAGTCTATTAATTAAATTATCATCTAACAAATTAATTCTCTGTATTAAAGGGGTAAGTCTTCTACTTATACTTGATTTAAACTTATATTGAAATAGGTTCTCTTCTAATACTCTTTTTCTTATTTCTTTATCTGAAAAACCCTCTTTTTTCAACTTAGCTACTATTTTAAATTCATATAGTAAGAAGGATTCTCCTGTTAATTTCGCACTATATTTTTTACTATTCATCTTTATCGCACCTTTCTATAAGATAACTCTACCATACTATTCTTATTTCTTTATTTGAATTACCCTGATTAGATACAATACCATAGCATTTAGTATCAGATATTTATATTTTATATAACTTAGTTAATATTAACAATCTTTATATAAAATAAGCTAAGATTTCTCTTAGCTTATTAAAGTTCATTTAATATAAAATTAATTATTTTATGTATATTATTAACAATAATTTTTATTTTCTTTTCATAATCAAATAAATAATAAGTTTGCATTTCTTTTTTAAATTTTAAATTTACTTTTTTAATTAAACTTTCAAATTTTTCATTTCCCTTTACTCTCATTTTAAGTGTATTCTTTTTTTTATCAACAATAATTGACATAAAAAGATTATCTATCCCTAATCCAAATTTAAATATATTCCCTCTTATTTCTTTATAGTTAAGTATATTTTTATAATATGTATATAATCTTATATCATTTATTATTTTAACAAGGTAGGTATTATTATTAACGTATTTATATATATCATTAATTTTTAATACTCTACATTTGTCTACTAATCCTTCTATATCAGCAATTTTTTTTATATTCAAATTTATATTTTTTATAAATTCATTGTCATATTTTAAATTCAAATAATTGCTTTTAATCTCAATATCTAAAAAACCTATTATTAATCTAACATTATTTTTCAATACTTCTTCTAAAAGTTTATTCTTCACATCATATGCTTCATTTTTATTATCAGTTAGATAAATAACATTTCTAAATCCTTTATTTTGAAATATGTTTATATCATTTTTTAAATCAAGTAAATGTTTATTTTCATTTTTATATCCTAAACCTATTTCAATTAAATAAACTTCATTATTTGCTTTTACTATAATATCCCTTTTTAAATACTTACCTTTTTCTAAGCTATATATGTATACTTGCATATCTATATTCTCAATATTATTTATCTCTAAAAAATCTTTAAGTAATTTATTATTTTTATATAGGTTTAACTCTATGGCTTTTTCTATATAAATATTTTTTAGTTTATTTTTCATTTATTATTACTCTTATGCTCTTAATTTCACTCAATTTATCATCATTTAAATACATTTCTATTAAATTTTCACATCTTTTTACACAAACACTATACTTCAATAATTCATTACAAATATTTATTAATTTTAATATAGATATATTTCTATTGTCATTTAAAAATTTGCTTATAGTTGTATAATTTACAGATTCATTAGATATTTCTGTATTACTTAAATTAAAATCATTTTTAATATTTTTTAATTCTATCCTCACATTATTTAATCTACTCAAATTTAAAACCTCCTTTTTATAAAATAATTTATTATAAAATTATCTTTTACTAAAAGGCAAAAATTATGTATATAAATTTTATTTTTTCACAAAATAATAAGTTAATAAGTTGTTTTGACATTTGTCTAATTTTTTATAAGTGTTTTAAATGGATTTTTAATTATAGAGCTTGTACCTTTTAAATTTTTAGGAATTAAGACTGGATTTATATTCATACCATTTAATAAATTTATAATTTTTTTATACTTATAATCACTATATTTTTTCTCTCCTTTTTCATTAGTAATTAATAAAACTTTATCTACATTGTTTTTCTTTGATAAATCAATTAAAAACTCTCTTAACTCTTTTTTGTCTTTCTTTTTTAAAGTAGATTCATTTAAAATCCTATCTGCCACATATATTTTCATAAAATCTCCATAATAAAATATTCCATCAAATATTTCTTTAAAATAATCTAAATAAAAATCATTATTTAAATATGTTTTTAACTCTTTAGTAAATCCTTTTTTATTTTTCTTATAATTAAGGTGTCTATTTCTTAACGCAATTTCAAACCTTAATACATCTTTTTCATACCCTTCAATTTTTTCTCCTTTTTCTTTTCTTTCCGTTACTTTATCATAAACCTTAAATTGAATACTTTTAGAATTAAAATATTTACAACTATCGTATTTATTAAACTTTTTTTTTAAATCTATATTTACACTTAAATTTATCTATAGCCTTCAAAATAAATTTTTTATCATTTTCATTTTTAATTTTTATATCTAATCTATAATCAAGTCTTATTAATGTTATTTCTAAAACATATCCAAATAGCTTACATAAAAATTCTTTAATAGAATTATCTATTAGAAAATAATCGTCCTCAGAAATATCATATTTATTTATAAGTTTTATAAAATCAATGTTTAAAAACATATAACATTTTTTATACCTTATATAAAAAGAAATGCTAATTCCATTATCTTTACATTCATTATTTATTTTCTCATTTATTAAGTTTAGACTTTCGTCATACTTTCCTTTTATGTAATTGACTTCATCTTCATTTAATATTGAATAAAACTGTCCTGTATGTATCATGAAACACCTCTTATTTTTATTTAGGGAACTTTAAAATACTTCTTGTTTCAATATCTTCCCCCTATTTTTCTACAAAAAAATTTTCCCAAGCCAAACATATTTATTATTTCTTATTTATTAATTTGTATTTCAATAATTTTATTTTAGATTTTAAATAGTACTTATATAATCTTAATTGTTCTTAATTATTTACATAAAAAAATACGCACTTTGACCAATTATAGTCAAAATGCGTATTTTTTTATAAATTAATAATTTATCTTATTTAAATAATTTTTAAATTCATTAATATCACAATCATAACTTCCTTCTTCAACTGTATATTCTATAATATTTAAATAATCTATAAGATTATAAACTTCAACCCCTAATTCATTATATATAATATTTCCTTCTATTATAGTAATATTATCTTTTATATCTCTAAAAAAATCTTCTAAAAACTCTATTATTTTACTATCATAAAACTTAATTTTTATAATTTCTGTACTTTCACTATCAGATGCTAATAATAATATAGGCCTTTTTTCAAGAGATAATAATTGCTTAAAAATTAAAGTTAAGTTGGATTTTAAATTAGTATTTCCATTTGCTATGTTATATAAAATATTATTTATGCTATTAATTGCAATATAATCCTTAGATTCAATTAATATTTTTTCATCCTCTTTATCTTCATCATCCATCTCTATATTAAAACATTGGCTTAATTCCTTAAAAGATATCTTTAATATTTTAGCTAATTTTAAGGCTATTGTTATTATAGGGGTTCTTTCTCCATTTTCTAAACGGCTCAAATAAGAAACACTTATGTCTGTTTGTTTTGCTAAATCAGTTAAAGTTATTTTCTTTTCTTTTCTTTTTGTTTTTACCAATGTGCCAAAATCCATTTTAGAACCTTCTTTCCATTTACTACTTAACTAAGTTTATCACATTTTTTCTATCTTGAAAATAAATAAATATATTTGACTTTTGGCAAATACAATGCTATCATTTTCCTATAGTCAAAATATTTTTTTATTTTTTCATTTTAGAAAACTAATTTACTACAAAAAAAAATAGAAGGTGATATACATATGACAAATTTAAAAGTAAAAAGAATATTTAATTCTAAAAATACAATAGATAATTTAATAGATATAATTATAGATAAAGAAATTGACATATACTTTCAAGAAAAGTACAATTTTAACAAGGAAACTTTCTTTGCTGAAAATTATAGTTTAAAGGAAGTGTCATAAATGAAATGTGCTATTTATATACGTGTATCTACAAATAAAGATGAACAAAAAACATCACTTATCAATCAAAAAGACTTATTTAATAGATTACTTAAGAAAAACAATTGGGATTTATTTGATTATTATATAGATATAGAATCCGGAACAACAGCTAAAAGAGAAAATTTACAAAGAATGATTAAAGATGCGGAAGAACGTAAATTTGATATTATCTTAGTAAAAGAACTTTCTCGTTTAGCAAGAAATGGATCTCTTGCTTATAAAATAAGAGACTTAGCACAAATTAATAATATTCAAATTATTGCATTAGATAACTCTATTGATACTTTAAATAATCATACTCAAAATTTCGGTTTATTTGCATGGTTATATGAGAGAGAAAGTGAAAATACAAGTAGCCGTTTAAAAGCAGCTTTTAAAAGTCGTGCTAATAAAGGTCTTTTTAAAGGAACCATACCACCTTATGGATATAAATGTGAAAATGGTTGCTTAATTATAAGAGATGACAATACTCCTAATATAGTAAGAAGAATATTCAATGAATATTTATCCGGTTCATCTGTAAGAATAATTTTAGAAAATCCTAACTATACTGGTGATTTAGTCCAAAATAAAAGTAACTCTGTAAGTGCTATAAGTAAAAAAAGAATTAAAAATAATCCTAATGATTATATAATAGTTGAAAATACTCATCAACCTATAATTTCAAAAGAAGTATTTAATGCAGTTCAATCTTTAATAAATAATAGACGAAAGATACGACCTCAACAAAATTCTCATCTTTTTAGCAACTTACTTTTTTGTGCTGATTGTGGACATGGATTTCATTTCAAGAAAAACAGACGTGGTTATGTTTGTGGATTTTATAATAAACTTGGTAATGCAGCATGTAGTAGCCATATAGTTCGAGAAGAAACTCTAAAAAAAATTCTACTATCTGAATTTAAAGTAATATCTTCTCAATTAAATAAAGAAACTTATTTAAAAAAAATACAACAAAATTTATTAAAGCTAAAAACTAATATAAAAAAAGATTTAAATAAATATGATTTAGAAATATCTAAATTAGAAAGTAAAAAGAACTCAGCATTAGATAAATTAATTGAAGATTTAATAGATAAAGCTACTTACGACCACTACATATCTACTTTAAATTCTGAATTATATAATTTAAATATAAAAAAAGAACTTGCTGAAAAACAACTATCTGAGCAAATATCATTTAATTATATAAATGATTTAAATAATATTATTAATAATGTTATAAAGTTAGATAAAATTGATAAAACTATTCTAAACTTATTAATAGACAAAATTGTTATTGAAGCAGATGGAACTCCTGTAATTCATTATAAATTCAAAGAAATTCCATCTTTATTCAAATCATAAAATAGTTGAAATATATATTTCAACTATTTTTATTAAAAAATTATCTTTTTTTTAGCAACACACAGCACTCTATATGGGCAGTGTTTGGGAACATATCCACTGGTTGAACTTCTAAAGTTTTATAGCCATTCTCTTCTAATACTTGTAAGTCTCTTCCTAAGGTGCTTGGATCACAGCTTACATATACTATTTTTTTAGCATCTATATTTGTTATGGCATCTAGTAATTTTTTATCGCACCCTTTTCTTGGTGGGTCTACTACTACCACATCAGCTTTTACTCCCTTATTTATTAAGTCTGGAATCACCACTTCTGATTCTCCAACGAAGAATTCCACATTCTCTACTTTATTTTCCTTTGCATTTATCCAAGCATTATCTATGGCCTGTGGAATTATTTCTACTCCATAAACTTTTTTAGCCTTTTGTGATAGGAATAATGTTATTGTTCCTGTTCCACAATATGCATCAAACACCTCTTCATTTCCTGTAAGATTTGCATATTCTAAAGCCTTACCATATAAAACTTCTGTTTGAGTAGGATTTACTTGGAAGAATGATAATGGAGATATGTTGAATCTAAAGTCTCCTATGTAATCTGATATTGTATCTTCTCCCCATAGAGTTTTACTTTCTAAGCCTAATATTACATTAGTCTTCTTTGAGTTTATATTTTGTATAACACTCTTTATTCCAGGAATATTTTTAACCATTAAGTCTACAAACTCTTCTTTATGAGGAAGGTTTTCTCCATTTGTAACTAAGACAACCATAACCTCATTAGTTGTAAAACCTCTTCTTATCATTATGTGTCTTACTATTCCCTTTTCATCATACTCACCATCTACATTATATGGTCTTATATTAAATTTCTCTATCCACTCTCTAGTAAGTTTAACAACCTTATCTCCTATTTCATCTTGAATTAAGCAAGATTCCATGTCGATAATATCATGACTTCTTGGAGCAAAGAATCCTATTTTAACCTCTCCATTAATTAATCCTATTGGTAATTGAACCTTATTTCTATATCTCCAAGGATTCTCCATTCCTAAGGGATATTTAACTATGCTAGGATCTAACTTTCCAATTTTGCTAACACAATCCTTAACTCTATCCCATTTAAAATCTAATTGTGCCTTGTAAGAAGCGTGCTGAAGCTTACATCCACCGCATCTTTTATAAATAGCACAAGGTGGATTAACTCTTTCCTCTGAAGCTTCTAATACTTCCATAAGTTTTCCATAGGCAAAATTTTTATTAACCTTAACTATTCTTACTTTAACCTTTTCGCCCTTTAAAGCTCCCTCAATGAAAATTGGGTATTTATTATCAATTTTAGCTATTCCTTCACCCTCATATCCTTGAGAGATTATATCAAAAATATATTCTTTATTCTTTTCAACCATCAACTAAAACTCCCTTATATATTTAATCATCTATTCTATATGTTTTATTTCATAATAACTAACTTTTAAAGTTTATCATATGGAATAAGCTTTTACAACGCACTATTAATAAGCTTTTTCTACTAGATTAAGTTAAAATACTCTTAACTTCCTCACCTATTATCTTTATTCCCTTTTCTATCTCTTCCTCTGAAAGCCTTGTAAAACCAATCCTTAAGGTATCTCTCTTCTCTCTTCCTTTAATATTATGTTCCTCTAAAGAAAATACTCTGTTTTCTTTTTCTAAGTAAAGGTCCTTATCTATATAAAACAAATCTCCAGGCATAAAGAGAACTCCCCTATCATAGCACCTTTTTAAAAGCTCTCTTGTATCAACACCTTTTATTTTTAAGAACATATAGAGTCCACCTTCCCCCCAAATTTCTGCCTCTTTAATATATTTTTCTATGACACTCTTAGTAAATTTATATTTTTCCTTATAAACTTTTCTAACTTTCTTAATATACTTTTCAAAGGCTCCACTTATCATGAAATCATAAAGAATTCCTTGATCTAAGAAGGAGGTGTGGATATTTCTACATCTTTTTACGCTTTCTAATATCCCTATTATTTTCTTATCTCCATATACCCATCCTATTCTTAAACCTGGAAATAATATTTTAGAAAAGCTTCCTATATATATTACTCCATTACTTTCTCTATCTAAGGATGCTAAAGGAATAGTTGGTGAACTTTCATATAAAAGCTCCTCATTAAAACCATCTTCTATAATAGGAATACCAGCATTTTTTAAAATATTATATACCTCTTCTCTCTTTTTAATAGATGCCACAACTCCCGTTGGGTTATGATATGAGGGAATTAAGTAAGAAAATTTAATCTTTTCCCCAAAGTTTTTAATTTTTTTATTTAAATCATCTATGTCCATGCCATCTTTGGTCATTTTAACTCCAATAATATTTAGTTTGTGAGTTTTCATTATTTTTAAAGCTGTGTTATGGGTTGGATTTTCACAAAGTATATAATCTCCCTCTTTTGTAAATGCAGAAAGCATCATATCTAGTCCTTCTGTAAATCCATTAGTTACTATTATTTCTTTTTCCTCTGAATAAGCTCCCTTTTCTTTCATATAATCCTTTAAATAATCTATAAAAGGTTTATATCCCACAGCATAACCATAATTAACTATTTTATGTTTTTCTAAGGCAATTCTATTAGAAAAGGATCTCTTTAACTCCTCAATATTAAAAAGATTTCCTGGAGGAGCTATACTTTTAAAAGAAATCATTCCCTTTTCCCACTTCTCTTCACTTTTTATAATATCTAAACTTTCAGCTAAGATCCCATATTCATTAGTTTTATACTTCCAATCAATATTCCACTTATTATCCTCTTTAATTTCAGAGTTTTCTTTTGTAATTGATGAAACTTTATTAGACTTCTCATTAGAAAATTCTTTTTTTACAAAGGTTCCCTTGCCTTTTATGGTTTCAACCAATCCTTCACTTTCTAAAATTTCATAAGCAGACATAATAGTATTTCTTCCTATTGATAAAATACTGCTAATCTCTCTTGAGGAAGGCAGTTTACTTCCTTCTATTAAAACGCCCCTATTAATAAGCTCTCTAATATACCTTGCTATTTGTATATATTTTTTCTCATTTTCATTAAAAGTTAAATTTTTAAACATAACTTCCTCCAAAGTAAATTCATAAAAAACCTTTCTTTTAAGATAAAACTTATTTTTAATTACATAATTTTAAAAATAAAATAAAATCTCTTTTTGATCCACGCTTTCAACATTAAACTAAATAAATTCTATCATATATGTTTTTATTCAAACAACTATATCCATTCATAGATTCAACTTCCAGTATAAATAAAAGCATTTTTACACATTATATATACTGTTGGTAGTTCCAACAAAGAGGTTCTTAATTTAAGGAGGAATTTATTATGAAACACAATTCAAGTATCGGATGTACAGTTCATGAATGTAAGTACCATTGTAATGAGGACAATTATTGTACTCTAAACAAAATCGAAGTTGTAAAGCACACTGCTGAAGCATCTTCTACAGAATGTACTGATTGTGGAAGTTTCGAAAGAAAATAATAAATTTTCACTCTAACACCAAAAAGGAGGCTATATTTTAGCCTCCTTTTCCAAATTTTTATGTTGAATCATATTATTTTAAGCCTTAATTCATTAAATCTCTTACCCCAATTTTACAACTTAATTTTTTCTATTTTAATTACATAAATGAAGAAAATAAGCTTTAAATTCTTCTAGAACTTTTTAATTACTATTACTATTTTAATTACATAAGTGGAGCAAATACTCTTATTATAGATCTTAAAATTCTAGTAGGAACTTTAACCTTAGCACAATCTTCTAAAGTTATTCTTTGACATTTTTCTAAAGTTTTTAAGAAATCATCTTTTATCTGTCCTACAGATTTAGTTTTATATAACCAAACTCCACATTCAAAATGAAGATATAAACTTCTATAATCCATATTTATAGTACCTACTATTCCTATTTCATCATCAGAGACAAAGGTCTTTGAGTGAATAAATCCTGGAGTATATTCATATATCTTAACACCAGATTCTATAAGCTGAGGATAATAGGCCCTTGTAACTATATGAGCATACCATTTGTCCTCAATATGAGGAGTAACTATTCTAACATCTATTCCACTTTTAGCAGCAAGAGTAAGCGCTGTAACAAGCTCATTATCAATAATAAGGTATGGAGTATTTATATAAACATAGTCCTTTGCCTTATTTATAATATTTAAATATACATTTTCCCCTACTATTTCATCATCTAAAGGACTATCTCCATAGGGCTGAACATATCCATCACTTTCAAATTCATCTTCATGATGAAAATATGGGTAATATTTTTCATACTGCTCTTTTCTTTCACTATAGAAATTCCATATTTGAAGAAACATAACTGTTAAATTCCAAACAGCATCCCCCTTTATCATTATGGAGGCATCCTTCCAATGTCCAAATCTAACAATTTCATTTATGTATTCATCAGCTAAGTTTATTCCTCCAGTAAATCCAGTATGCCCATCTATAACAGTTATTTTTCTATGATCACGGTTATTCATTCTTAAGGATAAAAGGGGCACAAAAGGATTAAATACCATACATTTAATTCCCTTAGCCTCTAAAACTTCATTATACTTATATGGTAAAGTTCCTAAGCATCCCATATCATCATAAACGAATCTAACCTCTACCCCTTCTTTAACCTTTTCTTCTAATATTTCTAAAATAGAGTTCCACATAACACCTTCATGTACTATGAAATATTCCATAAATATGTAGTGCTTTGCCTTTTTTAACTCTTCCTTTAACCTTTCAAAAAATACTTCTCCAGGAGATAAATACTCTGTAGTAGTATTTTTATATACTGGAAATTGAGAGTAATCAGCTATGTACCTTGATTGATTAGCTATACTTTTGTCTTGTTTTTCTAGCTCATCTAAAACTTTTCTATCATTATATAATAAATGTGCCGTTTCATCATAAGAAGCTTTTATTTGTTTTCTAAATCTTTTGCTTGTCTTATTTCCACCAAATATTAAATAAAATAATCCACCAAAGACAGGAACTAATAATACAGGAACCGCCCAGGCTAATTTATAGGATGGATTATCTTTTCTACTAACAATATAAACAAACACTACCACACTAATAAAGATAAATAGAAAATATACATATATAAAATCTTCGCTTACTTTCCATATAGCTCCCATAAGTATAACAAACTGTATGAATATAAGAAATCCAACTATAAATGCTCTACTTAGTAGTTTTTTCAGAAACTTTTCCATTTAATCCTCCTTTAACTTATGAATCTAATTTACCTTTTAAAATTTTTAATATTAAAAATTCTTCCCCTTAACTCTTTCAAAGAATGAGATAACTAATAAATTAGTATCTAATATTAATCAATCGACCCTAGATTTAATTCTAACACTAAAATTATCACCTCTAAACTAATATAATATTAGTCCATTAACTCCCATCCCTTTATAGCTACCTTATAATAGAGCCATCTAGGTGTAAACTTACTAACAAAATATAAAAATTTATTACAAAATCCAGGAATAACTATTACCTTTAACTTCTTATTTATATTTTTTAAGCTTATTTCCACTACTTCTTTTGTACTCATCCATCTTACAAAGCCCTTATTTTGCAATTTACTCTCTTCCATGTTTAATTTACTATGAAAGTCTGTTCTAGTAAAACCAGGACAAAGGCATTGAACCTTTATATTATTCTCTAAAAGTTCCATAGCTAAACATTGAGTAAAACTTATTAAGAAAGCCTTTGTTGAACAATACATTGCTGAACTTGGAAATACGTTAAATCCAGCCATAGAGCTAACATTTATTATGTACCCTTTATTATTCTCTTTCATCTTTCCGCTTAAACTATGACATAATTTCATAGTAACTAGCATATGAACCTTTGCCATATCATATTGCTTACTATATTCATCCCTTGTAAAGGAATCATCAGCTCCATATCCTGCATTATTCACTAAAAATTCTATGTTATCTTTTTTCTCTAATCTTTTTATAAAATCATCTAGTTTATTATCATCAGTTAAATCTAAAATTTCTACATAGGTCTTAACCTTAAAATTATTCTCTATTTCTTCTGCAACAGCTTTAATTTTATCAACTCTTCTACCTATTAATATTAAATCATATCCTTTTTTAGCTAATTGAAAAGCATATTCTTTCCCTATCCCACTAGTTGCTCCAGTAATTACAGCTATCTTACCTAACTCATTCATTTTACTCCCCCTTATATTTCACAAATAATTAAACTATTTTTTCATAACCCCTAACAGATTCTAAATATCAAATTTAAAATAATAACTTATTTAAAATATTTATTTTCTTATATCTTTTTACTTAATACAAGATTTTTATCACCATACTATATAGATATATATAATTTTTTCTTTAATTACTTACTATAAAATATCATTTATTTAATTAATTTTAAAGTGATTTATATTAATTTCTTAAGAATATATTTTATCATATAAAAAAAGCTAGAATCTAAAATTTAATATTTTAGTTCTAGCTCTTAATAATTATTTTTTATAAAAAGTTTCACATTCAGTTGAAGTAGATGTTGTGGCTTCTGGTCCAAAAACTTGTATATCAGTAGAAGTACAAGTCATTCCAACATTATATGTACAATTTATAGCATAGCATTTTATCTTATGATCTACATCTTCCTGACCATCTAGTGCTTGCATTATTGTTCCAGCATAATTAGTGTTAAATGCACTTTTAATTGCATTAACAAAGGTTCTTGGTGCAAAGGTATTACAACAGGTTTCTTGTTTATTCTCTGCACTCTCTCCATCAACTTCAATAGTCAAAGCTGAACACATTCCATTAACATAGTTAACACAATTATGAGCTGAACATGCTAATCTTGTCATATCCAAATCCTCCTCAAAATATTATTTGAGGTTATTTTTTGTATTTATATTAAATTTATACTATAAAACTATATTAATCTAATAATTTTAAATAAAAAAAGAAGCACTCGATGGTATCAGTCATCAAGTACTTTTTCATCTTGGAATCAGTTGCCATTTGATTCTACTTATATTATTTCATAAGCACTATCTAATATACACTATTTTCTTTTACTTGTCATAAAAATATTGTTAACTTTTTGTTAACTATATATTTTTATAGATTTTATTTAATATAATTTATTTTTATCTTCATTTTATTTTAAAATATTTACATTTTTAAACTTACAATCTTTTATTAATACTTTATTAACAATTATTTTTTTAAAATCTACTCATTTTTCCATTTAAGATTAGAATATTTTATCTAACTTTATAACCTTTCAAAATTTATATTTTTAATTAATAAAAATATAAACCAAAAAATTTTTATATTAAACAACAAAAACATACTCTCATAAATATTTAAATAATGAGGGTATGTTTTCACAAAAAAAAATAGGTAGAATACTCTACCTATTTTTATAATCAGTTATAAAATTATTTTACAACTTCAACTTTTACTATGTTAGTGTTTCCTTCGTTAGCTGGTACACCTGCAACAACTACAGCAGTGTCATTAGCTTTAACGAATCCAGCATTTTTAGCTATTTCAACAGCGTTTTCCATTGTAGCATTTTCAGCAACAACTGGGTAAACTCCGAAGCATAAAGCAACTTTCTTAGCAACTCTTTCATTTGGAGTTACAGTAACGATTGGTGCATCTGGTCTGCATTGAGATATTCTCTTAGCAGTAGCTCCTGATTGAGTTAATGAAACTATAGCAGCTGATTTTAACTCGTGTGCAGCGTTACAAGCAGCTCTTGAGATAACTCCTGGTACAGCTGGTATGTGTTTTTTAGCTTTTGATGAAGCTAATTCGTAGCTTAACATTTCTTCTGATTTAGTAGCTATTTTAACCATAGTTTCAACAGCTTCTACTGGCCAGCTTCCGTTAGCTGACTCACCACTTAACATGATAGCATCAGTACCATCTAAGATAGCGTTAGTTACGTCTGAAACCTCAGCTCTTGTTGGTCTTGGGTTTCTCATCATTGAGTCTAACATTTGAGTAGCAGTTATAACTGGTTTTCCAGCATTGTTACATTTTTCGATGATCATTTTTTGAACTGAAGGAACGTCTTCCATTGGTATTTCAACACCAAGGTCTCCTCTAGCTACCATGATACCGTCTGAAGCTTCGATGATAGCATCTATGTTATCAACACCTTCTTGGTTTTCGATTTTTGAGAATATTTGTATATCAGCTCCACCGTTAGCAACTAATACTTCTCTTATAGCTTTAACGTCTTCTGCTTTTCTTATGAATGAAGCAGCAACCATGTTAACGCCCATTTCACAACCGAATATTAAGTCAGCTCTATCTTTATCAGTCATAGCTGGTAATTTTATTGATACTCCAGGAACGTTAACTCCTTTGTGAGTTCCAACTAATCCAGTGTTTCTTACTACACATTTAACAGCGTTTCCTTCTACAGATACAACTTCTAATCCAACTAAACCGTCGTCTATTAAGATAGTATCTCCAGCTTTAACGTCTTTAGCTAATCCAGCATATGTAACTGAACACTTAGTAGTGTCTCCTATTACGTCTTCTGCTCCAGCATATATAGTAAATTCAGTTCCAGCAGTTAATTCAACTTTGCTTGGCTCGAATTTTCCAGTTCTTATTTCAGGTCCTTTAGTATCTAATAATATAGCTACTTCTTTACCTAATTTTTTTGATATTTCTCTTACTTTAACCATTCTTCCTTTATGTTCTTCATGGTCACCATGTGAGAAATTGTGTCTTGAAGCGTTCATACCTGCTTCGATTATTTTTGTTAAGATTTCTTCGTTTTCACTAGCTGGTCCGATAGTGCATACTAATTTTGTTCTTCTCATTTAAAAAACACTCCCTCGTAAAAAAATTAACCCTAAGTTTAAAATATATAATAAATAATAAATTTAAAAAATTTATTATGTCATTAACTAAAATTATTTGTTTATAGCGTTAGCCATTTCGTAAAGACTTTCGTCAAAGCTTCTTTCTATATCTAAAGCCTCATCTATATCCATATCGAATATTCTATTTTCTTTAATTCCTATAACCTTTGAAGTTTTTCCTTCTAATAAAACTTCTACAGCTTTAGCTCCCATTCTTGATGCTAATACTATATCATCAGCAGTTGGTGATCCACCTCTTTGGATGTGACCTAAAATTGTAGCTCTAGTTTCTATACCAGTTACAGATTCTATTTCTTTAGCTAATTCAGCTGATCCTCCAACTCCTTCAGCAACAACTATTATGCTGTGAGTTTTTCCATTTGTTCTACCTTCTAAGATAGTTTTGATTAATTCATCTTTATCAAATGGCATTTCTGGAACGATTATAGCTTCTGCTCCACCTGCAATACCAGCATATAAAGCAAGGTCTCCACAGTTTCTTCCCATAACTTCTACGATAGATACTCTTTCGTGTGAAGTTGATGTATCTCTTAATTTGTTTATAGCATCTACTACTGTGTTTAATGCAGTATCAAATCCTATAGTGTAATCTGTGTAAGATAAGTCGTTATCGATTGTTCCTGGTAATCCAACAGTCTTAACTCCTAATTTTGAAAGAAGTTTAGCTCCCATGAATGATCCATCTCCACCTATAACTACTAAAGCTTCAACACCGTAAGCTTTTAATATTTGTGCAGCTTTTTCTCTTACTTCTTCTTGTTTGAATTCTAAACATCTAGCAGTTCTTAAGATTGTACCACCTCTGTTTATGATTTCTGAAACAGATTTTCTATCCATTTTGAATAGTTCTCCATTTATTAATCCAGCGTATCCTCTTTGAACTCCCATTACTTCAAGTCCATGGTGTAAAGCCATTCTTGTAACTGCTCTTAGGGCAGCGTTCATTCCTGGTGCATCTCCACCACTTGTTAAAACAGCAATCTTTTTCATAATATTTTCCTCCTCTACACCACTTGGGACAAACTAAGTCCCAACAGTGTCAAATATTACCCACATTTTTAAGATATTATTTATATATGTTAAATGTTTATCAATTTTAAACTATTTTAAATTTTATTCTAATTTAAATTTTATCAAAAATTTAAATACCCTATGCAACTTTATTAATACTATTCTACCACAATTAATTGTACTTAAAGTAGTGCTTATTTTCAACCTTTTTGTGTAGAATTAAAGAAAAAAAACTCGATATATGATAATTTTTTCAATTATTATTATGCTCTAAAATCTTTTTAATATTTAATTAAATATAAAAAATTCTAAGTTAAATTTCACTATATCTCATCCTTAAAACAAATCATAAATTTTAATATAATAAATTTATGCACTTATTTTAAAAAAATTTTATTTTTTTAATTTTAAGAAAATTTACAAATTAATTTTAGCACTTTTTAAAAAAAAGTCCACTTTTAAAAAGACTGTTACTAGTGCTTCATTTAAAATATCTCTCTCAAACTCAATAAGTAATCGTTAATACCCATTCTATTAAAAAAATATTTTATGCTCTAGTTTTCCTTCTAAAGTGGACATTCATTTCCTATTTTATTTAGTTTTAACAAATTTTAAGTTTAATATTATAAGATTAATTTTTAAATTTCACTCTTTATGAAAACACTTAAACTTTTCTTTCATCTCTGAATTATAATATTAACCTTCAACTACTTTTACATTTCCTTCTCCAAATTTGCTAATTAAAAAGTCTATTACATCTGTATCTAAATCAACCCACATATCTCTGTTTAATCTAAAAGATGCTTTTTCCTTTGCTGCAAATATATAAACTGGAGAATCACCTTTATATTGTGATAATAAAACTCTTAAAGGCTTAACTATCATATTAGCTTTTTCTCTATCTTCAACCTTTATATACACCTTTGAAGAATTTATTAATTCTAGTGGTTGTATATCTTCACAAAGTATTTTTGGCTCCTCATCTTCCTTTAGAGAAACTCTTCCCCTTATTAAAACAAAGGAGTCCTCATTTACTAGTGCATTACATTTTTCTAAGGTTTTAGGGAATATAACACATTCTAAATAACCAGTTAAGTCCTCTACCTTTGCAAATGCCATAAGAGTATTATTTCTAGTTACCTTTCTAGAAACATTAGTAAGAATTCCCCCTATAATTACCCTAGTTCCATCAGTTAAAGAACTGTCTAAGACTAAATCTTCTAATTCAACATTTTTTTGCTCATTTAAATTCTTTTGAGCTTCTATTATTTTTTCTATAGTTATTGATGTTTGCTCCTTTAAAGGCTTTTCATAATCATCTAGTGGATGACCACTCATATAAAGTCCTGTCATTTCCTTTTCCATAGCAAGCATATATTTCTTGTTGAATTCCTTTATGTTTGGGTATCTTATTTCTAAGTTTGATTCACTTTCCTCTTGAAGTGCTCCAAACAATGACATTTGCCCATCTATGTTTTTCTTTCTCTGAGAATATACTCCATCCATTATTTTTTCAAAAACAGATAGTAATTGTGATCTATAAACCTTTAAGCTATCAAATGTACCAGCTTTTATTAAACTTTCTACTGATCTTTTATTTACAATACTTAAGTCTATTTTATTGCAAAAATCCATAAGGGAAGTGAATCTACCCTTTTCATCTCTTGATTTAGCTATGTTTTCTACAACATTTACCCCTACATTTTTTATAGCTCCCATACCAAATCTTATAGTATCACCCTTAACTGTAAACTTAGTATAACTCTCATTTATATCTGGTGGTAACACCTGAATTCCAAGCTTTTCTGCACTTCTTATATATTCAGATACCTTATCACTGTTACCCATAACAGAGTTAAGCATAGCAGCTAAAAACTCTACTGGATAATATCTCATAAGATAAGCTGTCTGGAATCCTATTACAGCATAAGCAGCAGCATGACTTTTATTAAATGCATAGGATGCAAAATCCATCATAGAGTCAAATATTTTGTTAGCTGCCTCAGCTGAAATACCATTTCTTAAGCAACCTGGAACCTCTATATTTCCATTTTCATCTTCAATTCCATATATGAAGTTCTTTCTCTCTTCTTCCATGACCTTATGCTTTTTCTTAGACATAGCTCTTCTAACAAGGTCACTTCTTCCCATGGAATATCCTGCTAATTTTCTAACAATCTCCATAACCTGCTCTTGATAAACCATAACTCCATAGGTTACATTTAATATATTTTCAAGTTCAGGAACTATATATTCTACTGACTTTGGATCTCTTTTACCACTTATATATCTTGGTATCTCTGCCATAGGACCTGGTCTATATAATGATATTCCTGCTATGATATCCTCTAAACAGTCTGGCTTAAGTTCTTTCATGAAAGATGTCATTCCTGCTGACTCTAACTGGAATACCCCTACTGTATTTCCTTCACCAATCATTTTATAAACTTCTTTATCATCAAAGTCTAAATTATCTAAATCTATTTCTACTCCTCTGTTATACTTAATCATATCCACAGCATCACGCATAACAGTTAAGGTTCTAAGGCCTAAGAAGTCCATTTTTAATAAACCAAGCTCCTCAAGGGTTGTCATATCAAATTGAGTTACAATGGATTCATCATTTTTTTGAAGTGGAACATACTCAACTAAAGGCTGAGAAGCTATAACTACTCCCGCAGCATGAGTTGATGAATGTCTTGGAAGCCCTTCTAGCCTTCTACTTACATCAATAAGTTCTTTTACTCTCTCTTCAGTATCATATATTGTTTTAAGCTCTGGATTTAAATCTAAAGCCTTATCTATTGTTACCCCAAGAACTGTAGGTATTTGTTTAGCTATTCTATCAACCTCTGCATAAGTGTAATTCATAGCTCTACCTACGTCCCTAATACAAGCTCTCGCTGCCATTGTTCCAAAAGTTATAATCTGTGATACATTGTCGTGACCATACTTTTCAACAACATAGTCTATAACCCTTTGTCTTCCCTCATAACAAAAATCGGAATCTATATCTGGCATACTTACTCTCTCCGGATTTAAGAACAATTAGTGTTTATCTACAAGCTCTTTATCTTGTACTCTGGAAGTTTCCTTCATTTTAATCAAGTAGTCATTTCTACTTCAGTTTGGACTATATCATCATATTGAATACATTCTTTTTCTCTAAATAAAATATTAATTGTATTTTAGATTGTTAAATATATTTATATTCAATATGTCGGGCACTCGTGGAAAAGATTATTGCTTAGCTACTCACTTTTCTAGTCTCTGAACCTTTCTAGTACTTTTCTGCTATTCCTAGACTTGGCTGCTGATTGGCATATCTTTCGACTTAGCTTCCCAGCAATTCACCCGATTTAAACAGCGCATCTTAATTTACGCTCGAAGAGTAAGCTGTATTTCATAGGATCTATTTTTGTTATTCCTAAGGTATAGGCAACTAAGGCCCCAGCTGCTGATCCTCTTCCTGGGCCAGTTGGTATTCCATTATCATTGGCATACTTAATGAAATCCCAAACTATTAGGAAGTAATCAACATACCCCATTTGCTTGATTACTCCAAGCTCATATTCAAGCCTTTCTATATCTTCTTTTACCTTATCATTATTCTCACCAATTTCATAAACCTTATCTATATCATATATTCCCTTTTCCTTAAGAGACTTAAGTTCTTCTAATCTATCTATAAGACCATCAAAGCAAGTCTTTCTTAGATATTCAAAAGGCTCTACCCCTTCTGGCAGCGGGAACTTTGGAAGCTTTGAAACATGGAATTCATAATCAAAATTACATTCTTCTGCAATCTTTAATGTATTTTCTAAAGCTTCTGGAATGTAATCAAACATATCCCACATTTCCTCTGGTGATTTTAAATAGAATTGGTCAGAAGGGTATCTTCTTCTATTTGGATCATCCACAGTTTTTCCAGTTTGTATGCACATAAGTATGTCATGTGCCTTTGAATCTTCCTGGTTTATATAGTGAACATCATTAGTTGCAACTAAAGGAATATTAAGCTCTTTAGCTAACTGTATATTTACCTCATTAACCTTTTTTTGCTCTTCTATTCCATGATTTTGAAGTTCTAAATAAAATCCATCATTAAATGTATCTCTATAAAATGTTGCAGCTTCTCTTGCTTTATCTATATTTCCATTTAAAATAGCTTTTTGAACTTCTCCCCCAAGACAAGCACTTAGGGCTATTATTCCCTCTGAATGTTCTTTTAAATATTCTCTATCAATTCTTGGTTTATAATAAAATCCTTCAATAGATGCTACAGAAACAATTTTCATAAGGTTCTCATATCCCTTTTCATTCTTAACAAGAAGAACTAAGTGATATGTTTTATTATCTTCATCATTGCTCTTTATCTTTCTAGACTTAGGCACAACATAAACTTCACATCCTAAGATAGGCTTTATGCCTTCAGCCTTAGCCTCTTTATATAAGTCAACGCATCCATACATAACACCATGGTCAGTTAATGCTATACTTTCCATTCCAAGTTCCTTTGCCCTTTTAATAAGTGGCTTTATTTTTCCAGAACCATCAAGCAAACTATACCCTGAGTGTAGATGCAAGTGACAAAACTTCTTATCCCCCATTTCCTTCACATCCTTTCATGTAATATTGTTTCTATAAAATTTTTTTAATCATATATAAAATGCTATTTTTTTAAGTGTAAATCTTAAAAATAATCTCTATTTTTTTATTAAATTAAACACTTAAAAGTTATGTTTTAAATTAAGTGTAATATATTAATTTTACCATATTAAAGAGAAATACACTAAGAAAACTTTATTGTATTAATTCTAATTATTAACCTCTCAAGGAAAAATAATCTTTTTATACAAACATATCTAAATTACCATATTAATTTAAATTAATTAATTTAAATAGTTAGCTAAATTAACATTTAAACTAAATTAAGCCTATATTAAAAATAAAATTTTAATATAGGCTTAAATTCTTATTTAAAACTATTTTTTGCTGCATCTATAGATTCTTGAACTTTAACTCTAGCATCATATGCAGATTTTTCAATGTCTTTCATTGCACCAATAAACTCATCTTTAGGCATTGCTAATATTTTATTTCTGTTAGCATCTAAATCGCTTTTAACAGTGCTTATAGACATTTTTAAATTATCTATGCTTTCAACTATCTTTCTATTTGCATCATTAACTTTTCCATCTGATGGAGAAACTTTGCTGTTAAGTTCATTTTTTAGATTTGTAAGTTCAGTATCTAGGTTTTTATAATATTTTTCATACTCTTCATAAGTTGCTTGCTTAGTATCCTCAGTTACCTTTGAAAAATCATATTCTGTACCTAAGTTCACATCACCAATATAAGTTTTTATTTTTTCTTCTAGCATTGTTTTATATTCTGCTGGAGTAGTTGCTGATAGTCCTGAGTTCTCTGTCATTTCATTAGTCTTCTTTGTACATCCAACCATACCTATAATTCCAAAGATCATTACTCCTACTAAAAGCCAAATTGTCTTTTTAAAATTTCTTGCCATATTAATACCTCCACTTAAAATAATATTTTTTCAAAATTATCTTCCCCATAAAAACAAATTAATATTATTCAATTTGGTAGGTATTTTTTTGCATAAAAAAACTTTTAAGTTTTTTAACAGCAAATTTAATATTCGCTGTTAAAATAATTACTTAAAAGATTTTAAAAACTCTGCTAGAAGTTGCCTGTTCTAAGCTCTTCAGCTATTTTTTCAATTTTTCTTAATCTATGATTTACTCCTGATTTTCCAACTGGTGGTTCAAGCATTTCACCAAGCTCCTTTAAGGATTCCTCAGGATAAGTTAATCTAAGCTCTGCAACTTCTCTTAAATTCTTAGGAAGTCTTGCAAGACCTATTTCTCTTTCTATAAGCTTTATACTCTCAACCTGTCTAACCGCTGCATTTACAGTCTTACTAAGGTTTGCAGTTTCACAGTTTACAAGTCTATTTACATTATTTCTCATCTCTTTCATGATTCTAATGTTTTCAAGTTCTAAAAGTGCAGTGTGAGCTCCTATTATATTTAATAAATCTACTATTTGCTCTCCCTCTTTTATATAAACTATATAACTATTTTTTCTTTGTATCACCTTAGCTTTTAAACCAAAAGTATTAATTAACTTTCCTAGATCTTCTGCATATTCTTGAGAGTGAGTAACAAACTCTAAATGGTAAGTTTTTTCTGGATTACTTATACTTCCTCCACCAATGAAGGCTCCTCTAATATAAGCTTTTTTCTTTTCTTCTGTATCAACTAAATTCTCATCTATATGATAGTCTAGTGACATTATTCCATCTATCTCTCTTAATATACCTGTTATTTCAAGTAATTTTTTTACTCCCATTTCTTCGGTTACAACAACCATATAAATATTATTTTTCTTTAAGGAATTACTTTTTTTAACCATAAGCTTTGCATGTATGTCGAAGTAATCCTTTAATATAGTAAACATCAATCTTGCAGATGCAGGATTTTCTGTTGTCATTTTGAAGCTTATTTGTCTACCACTAAAAGCAAGTGTACCGCATACTTTCATGATAGCTGATATTTGAGCAAGAGCTTCCTCTTTTGATATATCAATATATCTACATATTTCTCCCTTTACTTTTGCTGAAAATGACATGGCTACTCCTTCCTATTTGAACCTTCTCTTTTCTTAATTCTTTGTGATAAATATATATACTCTAAAATTTTCTTTCTATCATATAATAAATGCTTTTCCATTACTGTTTCAATGAGAAGTTGTGCTAAATAATCCGAATTATGTCTTATATAATCCCCTTTAACCTTAGTTAAATCTCCATCAACAACACATAGTCCCATCTTTTTAAGCTTATTAATATCAAGTTCTACAAGCTCAGAATTTTTATCTAAGTACTTTTCTTTTAATTCTTCTGAAATATCTTTAGAGTTTGCAATTATACAGTCTACCATATCTTTTCCACAATGATCTAATATAACTTGAACATGGTCAGATACCTTAAATCCATCAGTCTCACCTGGTTGAGTCATTATATTGCAATTATATATTTTAAATGCTTTACTTTTCTTTATAGCTTTACTTATATCTTTTACCAAAAGATTAGGTAATACACTAGTATATAAACTTCCTGGTCCTAAAACTATAGCATCAGCATCTTCTATAGCCTCTAAAGCCCTATCTAAGGCCTTAGCATCCTCTGGTATTATCTTTAATTTTTTTATTGGACTACTTTGGTCTATTACTTCCTCTCCTATTAGAGATTCCCCTCTTACCCTATGTCCATTCATAAGTTCTGCTTCTAAAACCATATTTTCTAAAGTTACAGGTAAAACTTCACCCTTAACGGCAAGTACAGAACTCATTTTTTGGACAGCGTCCTCAAAATTTTCAGATATTCCATCCATAGCCGCTAAAAATAAATTACCAAAACTTTGGCCCTTTAGTCTACCATCATTAAATCTATATTGCAATAATTCGTTCATCAAAGGCTCAGTATTAGCTAAGGCTAAAATACAGTTTCTTATATCTCCAGGTGGCAGTATTCCTAAGTCTTCTCTTAAAATACCAGATCCACCCCCATCATCTCCAACTGTTACTATAGCCGTTACATTAGATGTATAGTGTTTTAATCCTCTAAGCATGGTGGAAAGGCCTGTCCCCCCACCTATAACAACAATCTTTGGCCCTTTAATTAAAAGTCTATCATCTTCTATTAGGTCTTCTAAATCATCTTCTTCAATAGATAAATTTATATATCCTTTATTAACTAATGAAACCACTGACTTCACGCACCAAACTATTGATTTATATCCTACTAACCCAGAAAAAATTATTAGTATTATAAATACAGCTTTATCATGAATGGTGGTTAAATGCCTCTCATCAATTAACTTTGCAATGGCAACAGCCATTGTAATTATAGATGCTAAAGCCAAAAAAATGTATCTTTTAACTCTGATACCAGGCTTAAGCATTTTTTTCATCATCATAGTTTTCTATCTCCCCTATTTATATCCTCATTAATATCTCTATGCTCTAAGGTAACGTGGAAGTTCTTACATAGAAGGTCTTTATATAAAGCATTAGCTATGGCTACTGATCTATGTCTTCCCCCTGTACATCCAATAGAGATAATAAGTTGTCTCTTTCCTTCTTTTATATAATTAGGGATTAAGAATTCTGCCATATCTGAAAGTCTTGATAAAAATCCTTTTGTTTCTTCTTGAGCAAGAACATAATTTTTAACTGGTTCATCTTCCCCTGAAAATGGCTTTAATTCTGGAATATAAAATGGATTTGGTATAAATCTAACATCAAAAACTAAATCTGAATCTGATGGAATACCATACTTAAATCCAAAGGATAAAACAGTTATTGAAAGGTTTTGCTCAACTGGCTTACCATCTCCATATAAAAGATTTATTTTTTCTCTTAAATTTCTTATAGGATAATTTGAAGTGTCTATTATATTATCAGCTCTATCCTTAAGTTCTCTAAGTCTCATTCTTTCTTCACTTATACCAGTTATTATTCTTCCATCTGGTGAAAGCGGATGACTTCTTCTTGTTTCTTTAAATCTCTTAACTAAAACCTCATCAGAAGCCTCTAAGAATAAAATTTCGTAATTAAAATCATTAGCCTTTAAATACTCTATACTTTCAAATAAATCATCAAAGAATATTCCGCCTCTTATATCTATTACTAATGCTATTTTATCTATTTTACCTTCACTTTGAACACAGGCCTCTGCAAACTTAGGTATTAACTTTGGAGGTAAGTTATCTACGCAAAAGTATCCTAAATCTTCTAAACTTCTTGTTGCTTCTGTTTTTCCAGCCCCTGAAAGTCCAGTAACTATTACAAATCTCATATTATCATCTCCTATAAATCTATAATCTGTTTAATAACTTCAAAACATAAGAAATGCTTTAATCACTTAGTAATTAAAGCAAACAAACTAATTTCTTAAATAGATTATAACATAAAATAAGTCAATTATTACTTATTTTATAAACCTCTAATTTTATATATTTTTCTATTTTCTAAGTAAAGAATTTTTATATTATGATACGGCTAAAAAAGAGTATGCATATGCATACTCCTTCTTACTAATCTCTACCAATTATTCTAACTTCAGTATGAAGTTCAACATCAAAATTTTCTTTAACTGTTTTTTGAACATGAGCTATAACATCTAAGACATCCTTAGCTGTAGCTCCTCCTTTGTTTATTACAAAACCTGAATGCTTTTCTGAAACAGCAGCTCCTCCAATTGAGAAACCTTTTAATCCTGAATCTTGAATAAGTTTTCCAGCAAAATATCCTTCTGGTCTTTTAAATGTACTACCTGCTGATGGATATTCTAAAGGTTGCTTACTCTCTCTTCTGTTTGTAAGATCATCAATCTTATCTTTTATACTAGCATACTCTCCGCTTTCTAGTTCAACTGTAGCCTCTATAACTACATATCCCTTTTTCATAACTATTGAACTTCTATAACCAAGTTCTAATTCCTCTTTAGTTAAATTTTTAATATTACAATTTTCATCAATTACTCTAGCTGATTTTATTACATGTGCCATTTCTCCATCATAAGCTCCAGCATTCATAAATACTGCGCCTCCTATGCTTCCTGGTATTCCACATGCAAATTCAAAGCCTCTTAAGTTATTTTCTAAAGCAGCCTTTGATACATCTTTTAATAAAGCTCCACTCTGAGCTGTTACGCAATTTCCCTCTGTTGTGATCTTGTTTAACTTGTTAAATTTAATTACAACTCCAGAAATGCCCCCATCTTTAACTAAAATATTAGAACCGTTACCTAATATAAAATAAGGTACATTATATTCCCTACAAAGTTTTAAAGTATTAACTACTTGTTCTTCATTAACAGGAGTTACTAGTATATCTGCTGGTCCTCCTACTCTAAAATAAATATGTTCGCTCATTGGAGAATCCACAGTAATATCTTCTTCATTATAAAATTCACCTAATAATTTATAAAATTCCATGTATTGATTCATACCCAAACTCCTCAATTTTAAATTTAATATCCTAATTTAATAGTATAAATTAATTCTTGACATATTTTCAATATTTAGTACAAATTTTTTTATTTTCCTATGCCATAATATTATATATATTATCCTAAGTCAATTTCTGTTAATAAAATTAACTTGAAAAATATTGTTTTATACTCTCTGCTGCTCTTTTGTCTATCCCTGGTGTATCTAATAATTCTTCCATAGATGCCTTTTTAATGTTATCTATACTTCCAAACTTCATAAGAAGATTTCTTCTTCTCTTTTCCCCAATTCTAGGTATATCTTCTAATATGGAATGTAAGGTTCTTTTATCTCTTAAACTCCTATGATATGTTATGGCATATCTATGAACCTCATCCTGAACTCTAGTTATTAGATTCATAAGGCCTGACCCCCTTCTAATGAGGATTTCTTCGTTATTGAATATAATTCCTCTAGTTCTATGCTTATGGTCTTTAACAAGGCCACAGACAGGAATTTCTATACCAAAGTCCTTTAGAACCTCTAAGGCTATGTTTACTTGCCCTTTCCCCCCATCCATCATTATCAAGTCTGGGAAAATACAAAACTTACCCTTTGAGTATTCTAAATTTCTCTCTTTTATTTTATTTACTTCTTCTAATCCATGAGAAAATCTTCTACTTAATATTTCTCTCATACTTTCATAATCATTAGGACCTTTAACACTTTTTATCTTAAATCTCCTATAATCTGAATTTTTAGCTTTTCCATTTTCAAAGACTACCATGGTCCCTACTGAGTCTACACCCTGTATATTGGATATATCATAAGCCTCTATTCTAGCCGGCAAAGAATCTAATCCTAAAACATCAGCCAGTTCAGTTAAGGCAGATTTATTTAACTCTTTTTCCTCAACCATCTTTTCTTTAAATTGATCAAGCATTATTTTAGCATTATTTCTAACCATATCTAAAAGATTTTTTTTATCCCCCTTCTTAGGGACTTTTATCCAAACCTTAGATCCTCTTTTTTCTGTAAGAAACTTTTCTATAAGCTCTTGATCCTCTATTTCCTCTGGCACATAAATGGTCTTAGGTATTTGTGCAGTTCCTCCATAAAAGGATGCTATAAAGGAACTTATTACCTCTTTAACTGGATCATCACTAATATTTTCAATCATAAAGTGCTCTCTACCTGTAACTTTTCCCTCTCTAACAAAGAAAACTTGGGCACATCCATCCTTTTCGTCAGTATATAAGTCTATAAAATCCTCGTCGCCTTCTTTTACAGTAAACATTTTTTGTTTTTCGCTAATCAATTCTATGGCCAAAATTCTATCTCTAATTTTAGCTGCTTTTTCAAACTCTAATTCTTCTGCAGCTTTTTCCATCTCTAATTTTAAATTTTTTATTATGGATGTGTCTGTACCATTTAAAATGTTTATAATTTCATCTATCATTTCCCAGTACTCATCCTTAGATATATAGCCAGCACAAGGAGCTTTACAAAGGTTAATATGATAATTTAAACATGCTCTCGTAGGCTCTCCACCTTCCACAATGGCCTTTTTACAGGTTCTTAAGGGAAATAACTTCTTTATAAGCCCCATAACCTCATAAACGGCTGTACCATTGGTATATGGTCCAAAATATCTATTTCCATCCTTAGCAAAATTCCTTGTAACATAAACCCTTGGAAAATCCTCATTAGTGGTTATTTTTATAAAGGGATAAAACTTATCATCCTTTAAGGCTATGTTATATCTTGGACTGTATTTCTTAATAAGATTACATTCTAAAATTAACGCTTCCATTTCAGAATCTGTAACTATGTACTCAAATTCAGCTATATTCTTAACCATAGCTCTAACTTTTTCAGAGTGATTCTTAGAGTTTTGAAAATATTGCCTTACTCTATTTTTCAATACCTTTGCTTTTCCTACATAAATAACTTCTCCAAGAGAATTTTTCATTATATAAACTCCTGGTTTATCAGGCAATATCTTTAATTGGTGTTGAAAATCAAACATCATTATCACCTCGCATCTTTTATTATAAAACTTATTTTTATAAATTAAATAACATTTATGTAAAATCACTATAAATTAATACGCCCTAACATACTATTTCTCATAGTAATATTAGGGCGATTATTTTTTTATTAAGTATTTAGTTATATTCTATAATTATTTATTAAAATATGCTTGCATTACCCTAGCTGTAACAGGGGCCGCCACCTTTGAACCTGAGCCACCATTTTCAACTATTGTTGCAACAGCTATTTTAGGATCATCAGCTGGAGCAAAAGCTATTAACCATGCATGAGAATTTCCATCAGGAACCTGTGCTGTACCAGTCTTAGCTGCCACATTCATTCCTTTAAAATATCCCCAGTTATCATTTATTCTATCTTTTGCAACGCCTTGCATATATTCATTTATGATTTGAGCTTGTTCTTTGCTCATAACTGTATCTTTTTTAGTTGAGCTAAACTCTTTTACAGTATCCCCATCTTTATCCACAACTTTACTAACTATATAAGGTTCCATTCTAACCCCATTATTAGCTACTGTTGCTGCAACCATTGCCATTTCAATAGGACTTGATAAAACTTCCCCTTGACCTATAGCATCATAAGCTATAAGTCCTTTGTCAACAGTTTTTCTATCTGGGAAACTTCCAGAATAAGCTTTAAGATTTCCTAAATATAAATCTTTATTAAATCCATACTTTTCTGCTGTCTCTCTTAGTTTTTTGTTTCCAAGCTCTTCTCCAAGAATTCCTCCAAATATTACGTTACTTGAAACTGATAAAGCTTTTCTTAAGCTTATATTTCCATAAGCATTTCCATTTTCATTTGGTAAATCTTTTGTACCAACATTTATAGAACCAGTATCATTAAAAGTTCTTTCAGTTACCCCTGGAAGATTTTCTAAAGCAGATGTTAAAGTTACAACCTTAAATGTAGATCCTGGAGGATATTGACCATTTAAAGCTCTATCAACTAATATGGCATCCTTAGGATTTCCATTAGGGTTATTAGCAATTTCATATGTTTCTTTCATGTTATTAGGATTAAATCCTGGCTTTGAAACACTGGCTAACACCGCTCCAGTCTTAGGATCTAAGGCAACTACAGCCCCTCTATTAGCTCCTAAGGCTGCATAGGCTGCCTTCTGTAAATCAGTATCTAAAGTTGTTACAATACTATTTCCTACTTTTTTATCACTTTCATTTCTTTCTTTAAAATCTTTTTTCAAGTTAAATGATTTTAAGAAAGCTTTTAATGATACATTTTCATAAGTAGTTAACTCTTTTGAATATGCTCCTTCTAATCCTGCATTTCCATATATTCCACTAGCATATCCAATTGGATGAGAATATATTTCTCCATAAGGATATTCTCTTTTTTGAGTTAAATCACCACTTTTAGTACTTTTAGCTAGAACATTTCCATCTCTATCTTTTATTTCTCCTCTTATGACCTCGTTCTGAGCAGCCATAACAGCAGAGTTGCTATCCATCTCAGCTATCTTTGGAACTTGTATTAATTGGAAGTAAGCTATATAACTTATAAGCCCTACTAATAGCACTAAATAGACAAACATAACTTTTTTTATACTTCCTGATAAATCTTTTTTCTTTGCCATCTATCTTAGTCCCTCCTCTGAAATTTTCTGAAGTATTCCTAAGGCGATGAACACTGTAAGCATAGATGTTCCACCATAACTAACTAAAGGTAAAGTTATACCCGTTAATGGAATTACTGCAAATACTCCTCCTATAATTACTAAAACTTGAGCAACTATAAGTGTACTAAATCCAACAGCATTTAATTGTGAAAATGGATCATCTGTATTTAATGCCGCTCTTATTCCTCTATAGAATAATAAGAAATATAATAATAGTAATCCTATACCAAAAACAAGACCTAACTCTTGTGCTATTAATGTAAATATGAAATCCGTAGATGCAAAAGGTACTAATTTAGGATAACCATTATAAAGCCCTGTCCCAAACATTCCACCTAAAGACATGGCATAAAATCCTTGAACTATCTGATAACTTTCATTGCTAGCATATTTCCAAACATCTTTCCAAATCATTACTCTTTTTTTAACATGGCTAAACAAGAAATAACTTACTGTTCCACCTAGTGAAAATAATACTAATCCAGTACCAACATACTTCCAATTACAAGTAGCTATGTAAAGCATAGTTATAGATACAAAGAAGAACATAAGAGCTGATCCTAAGTCTTTTTGTAAAACCATAAATCCTAAAGAGTACATTACAACTAATGCAGGCTCTAAAAGTTGTTTAAATTCATATTTTATATTATCTTTCTTTTCATACTTCATTAAAGCAGATGCTAAATAAAGTATTAAAAATATTTTACCTATTTCAGAAGGTTGAAAACCAAAGCTACCTATATAAACCCAGTTTTTTGAACCATTTACAGTTTTACCAATAATCATAGCCATAGCCATAAAAATTAAAGTACCACCCATATAAATATACTTATACTTAGCAAAACTTTTTAAATCTGGCATAACTATTACAATTCCCATATAAAGGGCTATTCCCAAACTAAACCAAACTAATTGCTTAATTGCTAATTTAGGATCTAATCTATAAAGAACTGCTATTCCAACTACAGCTAAAACCGATGCAAAAATAAGCATATATTTATCCCCATCAGGATAAAACTTTCTTATTATAAAATGTGAAAACCCAATAATAATTATTAATATACCTGCTATTATAAAAGCCATTTTGTCTATAGGAGTTTGCTTAACAGCTATATTAGTAAATAAGGCTAAGCATAAAAGATAGACTAATAGCAACATCCTTTTTTCATACTTTAAAGTAGTATTCATCTTATCACCTCTTTTATCCTATAACCTTAAATACGGTGCTTCCCATTCTTATTTGATCATTTACTTTTAATCTCACTCTTCCCTCTACTTTTGAGTCATTTATAAATGTACCATTTGTACTTGCTAAATCTTCTAAATAAAAATCATTGTTTTTAACATAAATTTTAGCATGATATGATGATACAAACTGATCATTTAGCACAATTGAATTATCTTCTCTTCGCCCAATAGATATAGTACTCGTCACTGGTATAACCGAGCCAATGCCTAGAGTTCCATTAGAGATTGTCTTTAAGACTTCTAATCCATGTGCTTTCTTTCCAGGGGCTTTCTTCTTTTTCCCGCCTTTAACATCTTTATACATTATCTTTAATGCATAATAAATTATGGAATATAGTATTACTATAAATATTATTCCAAAAACCCATGTCATTAGTTTCGAAAACATCACTTCACCTCTACATATTTTATATTTCTTTTATATTTTACTTTATTTAATAACTTGATTATACAATAAAAGATTACAATTTCATAATCATAATTAAAATCCCTAATTATTATATCATCTAAAAAAGGGAAAATTATGATATTTATATTTTTATTTTACTTCTTTTTATATTTTTCTAACATTATTTTAATTTTATAACCATTAACTTACTAAATTAATATAATATCTATGAATAAAATATAGCTATCAGAATTTATATCCATAAATTCTGGTAGCTATTTAAATTAATCTATTCTTAAATAATATATTTACTTTTTCAAATTATATTCCTTATTAAAGATATTTCTTTAAATATTTACCTGTATAGGATTCCTTAGCCTCAGCTATTTTCTCAGGAGTTCCTGTGGCAATAATAGTTCCACCCTTATCTCCGCCTTCTGGACCTAAATCAACTATATAATCTGCACATTTAATCATATCTAAATTATGTTCTATTACTATTACTGTATTTCCTCCATCAACTAATCTTTGAAGTATTTTTACAAGTCTATTTACATCGTGTATATGAAGGCCTGTTGTAGGTTCATCTAAGATATATAAGGTTTTTCCTGTACTTCTCTTAGATAATTCATAAGCTAATTTAATTCTTTGAGCTTCTCCACCTGATAATTGAGTTGAAGGTTGACCTAATCTTATATATCCTAAACCAACGTCCATTAAGGTTTGAAGCTTATTTTTTATTCTTGGAATATTTTCAAAGAACTCTAAAGCCTCCTCAACAGTCATGTTTAATACATCGGCTATATTTTTCCCCTTATATTTAACTTCTAAGGTCTCTCTATTATATCTTTTTCCCTTACAAACTTCACATGGAACATAAACATCAGATAAAAACTGCATTTCTATCTTTATTATTCCATCTCCACTACAAGCTTCACATCTTCCACCCTTTACATTGAAAGAAAATCTTCCTGGTTTATACCCTCTCATTTTAGCTTCTTGAGTTTGTGAGAAAAGCTCTCTTATTATATCAAAAGTTCCAGTATAAGTAGCTGGATTACTTCTTGGAGTTCTTCCTATAGGACTTTGATCTATATCAATAATCTTATCAATATTTTCATATCCTGTTATTTCTTTAAACTTTCCTGGTAAATCCTTAGCTTTATTTACGATTTTATTTAATCCTTTATAAAGAATTTCATTAACTAAAGTACTCTTTCCTGATCCTGAAACTCCAGTAACCATAGTTAAAGTTCCTAAAGGAAATTTAGCAGTAACATTTTTTAAGTTATTTTCCTTAGCACCCTTAACTGTTATGAAATTTCCATTGCCTTTTCTTCTTTCCTCTGGAAGCTCAACCTTTTTAGCTCCAGTTAAATACTTACCAGTTAAGGAATTTTCATTTGACATTATTTCATCTAAAGTTCCTGAGGCAACTATCTTTCCACCATGTTCTCCAGCTCCTGGCCCTATATCAACTATGTAATCTGCTTCTCTCATAGTATCTTCATCATGTTCTACTACTATAAGGGTATTTCCCACATCTCTAAGTTGTTTTAATGTGGATATAAGTCTATCATTATCTCTTTGATGCAGACCTATTGAAGGCTCATCTAAGATATATAATACTCCCATAAGTTGAGAACCTATTTGAGTAGCCAGTCTTATTCTCTGAGCTTCTCCCCCAGATAAAGTTCCTGCTTTTCTAGCTAAGTCTAAGTAATCTAAGCCAACATTTATTAAGAAACTTAATCTAGATTGAATTTCCTTTATAATTTGACTACTTATTATCTTATCTTTTTCTGAGAAATTTATTGAGTTTATAAAATCTAACTCTTCTCTTATAGCCATGCTTGTGAATTCAAATATATTTTTTCCTCCCACTGTAACGGCTAAAGCTTCTGGCTTAAGCCTTGCACCCTTACATTTAGGACATGGATTATCACTCATATATTTTTCTATTTCAGCCTTCATGGTATCTGAGTTAGTTTCCATATATCTTCTTCTTAAATTGTTTATTTCCCCCTCAAAGGAATGATTATATACAGACGTTACATTTTCTTTTGTATATGTAACCTTTAATTTTTCTGGCTCTCCATACATTAAAACCTCTTGAACCTTCTTAGGTAAATCCTTATATGGAGTGTCTAAATCAAAGTTGTACTTTTCCATTAAAGCTTTAAGGACGCAATAAGTCCAAGATTCTTCCTTCATTCTTGAGTCTCCCCAAGTAGAAATAGCTCCTCCTCTTATACTTAAATCCTTATTAGGAACCACTAAATCCTCATCAATCTCCATTAAAGTTCCTAATCCATCACATCTTTCACATTTTCCAAAGGGTGAGTTAAATGAGAACATTCTTGGTGCAAGTTCATCTATGCTTATACCACAGTCAGCACAAGCAAAATGTTCACTATAAAGTCTATCTTCCTCCCCTATTATATTAACTAAAACTAATCCTTCAGCCATTTTAAGAGATGTTTCTATAGAGTCTGTTAATCTACCTTCTATTCCGTCCTTAACAATTATTCTGTCAACTACAGCTTCTATATTATGCTTTATATTTTTTTCAAGTTTTATCTCATCTTCTGTTAAATCATAAATTTCTCCATCTATTCTAGCCCTAACAAAACCTTGCTTCTTTATATTTTCAAGAACTTTTTCATGAGTCCCTTTTCTTCCTCTTATTATTGGAGCCAAGATCATTATTTTACTTCTCTCTGGCAATTCCATAATTTGATCTACTATTTGATCCACAGATTGCTGAGTGATTTCTTTTCCACACTTAGGACAATGTGGAACCCCCACTCTTGCATATAATAATCTTAAATAATCATATATCTCTGTTACTGTACCTACAGTTGATCTTGGATTCCTAGAAGTTGTCTTTTGGTCAATAGATATAGCAGGTGAAAGTCCTTCTATGGACTCAACATCTGGTTTATCCATCTGTCCTAAGAATTGTCTTGCATAAGATGATAAAGATTCTACATATCTTCTTTGTCCTTCTGCATAAATTGTATCGAAAGCTAGAGAACTTTTACCTGACCCTGAAAGTCCAGTAAAAACAATAAGCTTATCTCTAGGAATTTCTAAACTTACATTTTTTAAATTATGTACTTTTGCACCTTTTACTATTATCTTATCCTTCATAAAACTCTGCTACTTTAACTCTATCTCAAAATATCCATATTAAGAAATCATATTCTCCATATAATAAGTTATTATATGAATCTCTCTTTCATAAAAATTTATATTTTCACTACTTCAAAAATTATGTTTTAACTTCTTACTTTTAAATATTTTGAGTAGTAGCTTCTCCCTTCTTTTATATTTTTTAAATTTATATTTCCTTTAAAATCTGTCTATCCCACTTAATATCTCTCTATAATTTGTGCTTAATATATAGCTTATAAATATTTCGTAATATATCTCTTGTACTTTAGATTACTATACCTCTTATAAATATTGAGTTTTATATTTCTTTACATAACTCATTCTTCTTAAAACTCCCTTTATAACTTATAAACCTTTGGTTTATAGCAATAAGATTACGAAAATCTAAATAACTTCATATATTATTATGTCTCTAAAATTCGTGTATTATCTAATAAAGTACACTAAGATTTCTCCAAAGTTATTTAAGTAAATTCAACATATTACCCCTCAAACCAAACATAAGTTCGCATAATAATATTTTAATTCTCTCTCATTTATATGTCAAATTCTTTTTTTATAATAATTATTATCCTTAATTATTTTCTTATTTTTCAGATAATTCAGAATAATTCTCCGTATTTTTCATATTATTATAGTAAGAAAACTTTTAAAAGCCATCTCATTTAAACATTAATATTAATTTTTTACTTTTAATAAATACTTCTCCAAAACAAAATCTATTATAAAAAAATAAAGAGTGGTTAGCATGAATTTGCTCACCACTCTTTTATAGAATTTAAAGTATTAAGGCAATTTTATTGTTAATTCAGTAAACATTTTACATATACATCTATTAACAAATTCATTTTATCATGTATACTATAGGTATAGTTATGACATATGTCTTATAATATTTGCTTTTATAGGAGGTAAGCCATTGTTATTAGTAAAAAATGAAGAAAAGCTACTTGAAGTAATAAATAAATACGAACTTAATTCCATATTTTCACAAGAAATTATGCCCTTTTTAGAACTTCATATGTTTAAAAAAAATGAGCATATATGCTTTATGAATGAAGAACTTAATTACCTTTACTTTTTTGTTCATGGCAAAGCAAAAGTATACAAAACCTTACCTAATGGGAAGTCTTTACTTTTGGAATTTTATGAACCTGTTCAATTAATAGGTGATTTAGAATTAATATCTAAGATAAAGGCAAACTGTAATGTTAAAGCATTAAAATCTAGTCTTTGTATAGCTATTCCTATACAAGCTGTAAATTCAATAGCTCTTAAAGACCTTAATTTTCTTATGTACATAACTAAAAACCTTTCAAACAAACTTGCAAAATGCTCTGTAACAAGCTCCATAACTATTACTTACCCACTTGAAACCAAACTTGCTAGTTATCTTTTAGCAATGAATAGTAATAATATAATTATGATTGATAATTATTCAAATTTAGCTGATTTATTAGGTACAAGCTATCGTCACTTAAACAGAGTTTTAAATAAATTAGTTGAAAAGGGAATAATTTTAAAAGATAAAAATGAAATAAAAATTCTTAATAAAGAAGAGTTAGAAAATATTTGTGTAGACTTAAATTAACCATAATAAAGTAAAAGAACCCATTTATATTTAGATAATAACTATTTATCAAATATCTAGGTTCTTTTTTATATTATTTTTCAATAAAACTTCTGAAAATAAAACTATACTTAGTAAACTAATAAGAATAGTACTAATTTTCATTGCAATAATAATTCATTGCCTCACTTAAAAAGTTAGTAAATCCTTCTCCATATTTATCTATATTCTTAGTAAACCTTTCATCATAAATATACATATCTGCAAGCCCTTTAAATATCTCTATACTACATTGGTAGAAATTTTTGCTTATAAGCAGTCTCCACTGATGAACTAAACTCTGAACCTCTTCATCTGAAACATCTCTATCCATGAGTTCTGCTAAATTTTTATATAAATCATCTATTTCTCCCATTATATTATTCCAGTCTTCTTTTGAATATTTACTTGTTTTTTCCTTTGACTCCTTATAAGCATCACTTTTTCCATACTTATTTTCTACTTCTTCCTCATAGAGTTTATTGTGTTTTTCTATATCAAATCCTTCAAACATACCTTTTTTATTCATTATAAATTCCCCTTCCATATCTTTAATTGTGTTTTCTATGGTCTCAACTATTTTATTTAATCTATTTCTCTTATCTATTATCAATTGTTTTTGTATCCTTAAAGTTTCCTTTAAGTCTAAATTTTCATCACTTAAAATCTCTTTTATTTCTTTTAAAGAAAAATCTAATTCACGATAAATTAATATCTGTTGAATAAGCTTTAGATCATTGTCATTATATAATCTATATCCAGATTCACTTATAGCTGTAGGTCTTAAAAGTCCTATTTTATCATAATGATGTAGCATTCTAACCGATATTCCTGTTAATTCTGAAACTTCCTTAACTCTATACATATAACCACCTCCTTGAATTTATATTACTCTCTAACACAATGTTAGAGTCAAGGAGAAAATATCAATATATTTTAAAATAAAAAGGTTACACTCACTTAATATGAATGTAACCTCTTAACTAAATTAATATACTTTCTATTTTTTAAATATTATTACCCACTTATTTCTATGTCTTTAGTTAAATTAACCACCCAAACCTTTGATAAAACTCTAGGCAATCCAAAGATGGCTTTAACTATTTCTTCTGAATAAGTAAATAATACTAACACATATATTGGAAAGCCATTTATTGCTCCAAAGAATGTTAATGGTATTGATACAAGCCACATACACCCAAATTCTAATGCAAAAGCATACTTTGTATCTCCTCCACTTCTTAATATTCCTACAATGACAAGAATATTAAATGATTTTAAGCCCATTAGAACTCCCATTATTACAAAAATTTTGCTTAAATCTCCAGCCATAGTTGAAGATGTACTATAAACTTTAAGTAATATTGGAATACTTAATATTAACATTCCTCCTAAAATACTTCCTACAACAAAAACTATCTTAGAAAACTTATTAGAATAATCTATAGCCCTATCAGTATTATCTGCCCCAAGCTCATTTCCAAGCATAATAGCCGCTCCAGTAGCAATACACATAGCTAACATTATAAATAAATTAGCTGTGCTAGTTGCAATCTGACTTGCCGCTATTGCTGATGTACCAACCATTGCATAAGCTACAGAGTATGAAACTGATCCAATAGCCCAAGCGAAGTCATTTATAAATATAGGCATTCCCTTAGACATATAAACTTTGAAAAAGTCTTTATTTATTCCTTTAATATCATTTATATTAAACTTAATTATATAATCTTTATCTTTTAAAATAACATATCCAACTAGTAATAAGCATTCTATTATTCTGGCAAATACAGTAGAGATAGCTGCTCCCTTAACACCTAACTCTGGGAATATACCTATTCCAAATATTAAGCAATAATTAAATATAATATTTATAATAAGAGAAGCTCCACTACAAAACATTCCTAGTTTAGGATTTCTCACAGCCCTAGCCCCTGCACTTATTACCATGCTCAAAGCTGTTAAAGGATATGAAATCGCAATAACAACTAAATAATTTTTACAAAGTTCAACTACTTTTGGGTCAGTAGAAAAGATTCCTATTATAAGCTCTGGAAAGAAAAATGCTAAAACAAAGAATATAAAACTAAATCCTACACATAAAATAGTACTTAGTCCCATAACTTTCTTTATACTTTTTCTGTCATTGCTCCCATAAAATTGAGATATGAAAAGTCCTGTAGCTCCTGTTAATCCTATTAATCCCATATTAAATAAGAAAAATACCTGATTAGCCACGCCAACAGCTGCTATAGATTCCTCACCTAAACTACTTATCATAACTGTATCAATTACATTTACAGAAGTTGATATAAAGTTTTGAACTATTATTGGAATACATAAAACTAATAATACCTTATAAAATTCTCTATCTTTACCTACTAGCTTCTTTTTTAGAAATAAAGTTACTCCTAATATAATCAAAGCTGTAACAAAGAAATAGACTCCAAAATACATTGGTGAAAGTCCAAACAAAAAATCTCCCCCTAATTCATATATTTTATTTTTAAAAAATTTATCTAATAACTAAAGAATTCATCAGATAAAAAACACTATATCATAATAACATGATTCTTAATAAGAAATAAATCTCAGTAAAAATTATTCAATATAAAAATATAAAGTACTACATGTAAATCCTCCACCAGCTTTTAAAATCTCTGAATAATCTAAATAAAATACTTCAAAATCAGCCTTTTTTAATATATGAAACACTGTTTTATTTGAAGTCAATATTCTTCCATCACCTAAGGCTACTATATTAGCTCCTAGTTCTTCAGATGTCTTTTTATCAATGTTATAACAAGTTTTTATTCTCTTTTTAATTTTATCTTTATCATATAAGTAATCACTAATTATACATTGATCCTTGCCTAATATATTAAAAACACAATCTAGATGAAGCATCTTTTCCTTATTAAAATTTATTTCTATAATTTCATATCCCATATTATATTCATTTATATATTCTTTTAGTTCCTTAATCGCTTCTAAGCTAGTTCTTTTGCTTAATCCTACAAAGATGTAATTTTCATATACTATTACATCTCCACCTTCTATTTTATTTTCCATTCTATATACTTTTAAGTTATGATTTTTTATATACTTTTCTAAGGCTTTAGTTTCTTCTATTCTCTCTTTGTTGCTCATACTAGAAATAAACAATGTATCCCCTATAACAAAACCTACATCCCTTGTAAAAACTTGATTCTCCCCATATATAGGTTCTAAAAGTTGAACTTTAACCCCTTCTCCGCTAATTAAATTTATAAAATTATTGTATTGTTCATACATTAAAGGATAATTTATTTGTACCTTCCCCTTAACTTTAAAATTACAAGGATAACACACTATTACAGTTTTAAGTTTTCCATATCCCTTATTATTTCTTATTTCCATACTTTCACCTCATTTTATACAAAATACTTATTACTTATTATTTGAAAATTATTATTCATATATCCTAGTAATTTATTCTTACTAATATTAAATAAAAAACTCCATGAAAAAGTCTTTGCACTCTTAGGTGGATATAAAAACATTGTTGTATTCTTTTTATATATTTAAATAAGGACTATGTCACTCTTGACATAGTCCTCCTTACTTTTCATCACAAACCTAAATTAACATTATTCTTTTCTTAAATCATTTATAGTTAATTTAGTAACTATAAACCTTATTTTTTCATAGGAAACATCCTCTTCTAGATTTTCCTTAATAGGTTTTAACTTGCTATACCCAACCTTATCTATGGCATCTAAAACCAATTCTTCTTCTCTTTTTGAAAATAAGGAATCAAAATCTATTTCAAAGTCTATTTTATTTCCCTCTTCTAAATATTGCTGAATATGAGAAAGCACTGTAGTAATAGAAAGTTCTCTTTCCTTTGCAATAGTATGAAACTTATCCCCTTCTCTAAGCATATCTATAGTAATTTCAAAAGACTTTTTCTTTCCATCTTTACCATTACTTTTTTTAAATTTTTCTTCCAGCTCATCCTTATTAATTTTTAATCCTGATTCCCACTTAACCTCAATATTGTTTACCTTAACATATTCCTTTATTACATTTAAGAACATTTCTCCATACTTAAGTATTTTCTTTTCCCCAACACCACTTATTTCTGAAAGTTGACTCTCATTTACTGGTATTCTTACACTCATCTCTTTAAGTGTATTATCACCAAATACTATATATGGAGGCACCCCTTCTTCTAAAGCAATTTCTCTTCTTAAGCTTCTTAATAAATCAAACAATTCATTATTTTTAGATACCCTCTTAGCTTTTATCTTTTCCTTAAACATAACTTTTTCATTACCCTTAAGAATATCTATGGAGCTTTGATTAAGTCTAACTACAGGGTACTCCCCTATATAATCTATATATCTATGCGAAATTAGAGTGTTTATAAAGTCCTTAAGCCCTTCTTTAGAATAATCCTTCATTATGCCATAGGTACTTAGCTGATCTAACCCTAAGTCAATTATCTTTTTATTTTTTGAGGCTCTTAAAACATCTATTATTACTCCTATTCCAAAGGGTCTTTTCATCCTATAAACACAGGAAATAACTTTTTGAGCATCTATTGTTTTATCAACTAATTCTCCTTCCATTTCACAATTGCTACAATTATGACAATCTTCCTCTAAGTCTTCTCCAAAATAATTAAGTATAAATCTTCTATAACATCCATTAGAATAAACTAAATCCATCATTGTTTGTAACTTACTTAATTCATTTATCTTTCTTTCAGGATTTAAGGTTCCAGTTTCTATTATATATTTCTGTGTCTGAACATCTCCTGGTGAAAAAATAAGAATACACTCTGATTTCTCTCCATCTCTTCCCGCTCTTCCTATTTCCTGATAATATCCCTCTATGTTTTTAGGCATATTATTGTGAATTACATATCTTATATTTGGCTTATCTATACCCATTCCAAAGGCATTAGTAGCAACCATTACACTTACCTTATCGAAAACAAAATCCTCTTGATTTTTCTTTCTTTCCTCATCTGAAAGTCCAGCATGATATTTTGTGCATCCTATTCCTCTTGAATTTATAAGTTCACATAAGTAATCTACTTCTTTTCTAGTAGCACAATAAATAATTCCAGAAACATCCTTATTTTCTTTTAAATAATCTAATATATAGTGAGCCTTGTTAACTCCCTTTTCTATTATTATTTTTAGATTATCCCTATCAAATCCAGAAACAAAAACCTTTGGATCATTAAGCTCAAGTAATTTTACAATATCTTTTCTAACTTCCTCTGTTGCAGTTGCTGTAAAGGCTGAAACTACAGGTCTTTTTCTTAAAAGGTTTATAAACCTTCCAATAAATTTATAACTACTTCTAAAATCATGTCCCCATTGAGAAACGCAATGAGCCTCATCAACAGCCACTTGTGAAATATCTATATTAGAAACTAAATTTAAAAACTCCATAGATTCAAGTCTTTCAGGTGCCACATATAATATTTTTATATGTCCATCTTTAACACTTTGAAATATATTATTTATCTCTTCATTACTAAGAGTTGAATTTATATATGCTGACTCTATTCCCATACTATTTATGGCATCAACTTGGTCTTTCATAAGAGAAATAAGTGGTGAAATTACAACTGTAACCCCATCTAAAATCAATGCAGGAATTTGATAACAAATTGATTTTCCTCCACCAGTTGGCATTATAGCTACAACATCATTTCCATTTATAATCTCATTTATTATTTCCTCTTGTCCTTTTCTAAACTCACTATATCCGTAAAAACTTTTTAAAATCTCTTTCGCTCTATTCAATATTTCTCTCCTTCCAATTTACAAACCAACAAAATTATTTGCTAAATACTACTTATTTTCATTCTCTAAATTAAGTAAACATTCCTTTTTGCTTAATCCCCCACCATATCCTGTTAATGATCCATCTTTTCCTATAACTCTATGACAAGGAATTATTATAGGAATAGGATTTTTATTATTTGCTCCTCCTACAGCCCTAACAGCCTTTGGATTTCCTATTTTCTCAGCTATTTCTTTATATGAAACTGTCTCTCCATAGGGAATATCCCTTAAAGCATTCCATACCTTTCTTTGAAATTCAGTTCCCTTTGCTAAGTCAACCTTTACTGAGAACTCACTTCTTCTACCACTAAAATACTCTTCTAATTCTATTTTACACTTTTCTATCTCTTCACTAATAAATTCTTCTAAACAATTATCATCTTCTACAAAATTAATCTCTACTATATATCCATCTGACTCTATTATCTCTAAAATTCCTATAGGAGAATTGTAATATCCCTTTTTTATTAAACTTTCCTTCATAAACATCATCTCCTTTTTAATTATTTACACATATTGCACTAAAATTAACATTATCAATATTTAAACATGCATTTATTATCTCTAGATTAATAGTATTCGGCTAAATACATAAATTAATTATACTATATATTTTTCATATAAAATTTTATATATTCTACTAATAATAATTGTTATAACCATAACTCTAATGATTTTAAATAAAACTTCTAAAATATAAAAATAAGGCAAATAATATCTAATATTACTTGCCTTACTTTTATTATTTACCTACTATTAATTTTTAAGCTTGCCTTTTTTTCTATATAACTTATTCTATACTAATTTTGTGATTTATATTGATTATAATATTCAGATAACAATTCTAAAACTTGTTTTGCTATTTTCTTATATGCCTCATCTGGCAAGTTAGCTTCAGATACACGCAATATTCCTGGTGCTGCTCCAAAACCTACTCCCTCCATTAAGACTACTCCATTTATCTCTGCTAAACGTAATAAGAAATCAATAGGTTCAAAGTTTTCCTTTAGATATTCCTTAAATTTATCATCATATAAATCTCCGGCTAACTCATAAATATCTATTAATGAATAGTATTTAGCATTTTCTCTACTATCATCTTCTTTAATTCCTAGGGTATAACATAAATCATGATATCTCTCTCTTACTAATTTTTTAGAGCTTTCTATATATGGATCTCTGCCCTTAGTAATCAATGAAGTTAAAGCAAATAAAGCCATTTGAATTTGTTGAGGTGTTGATAAGCCTGAAGTATGATAAAGGCCAACTGAACGACTATCTGCAACAATCCTCTCAATAAATTTAAACTTTCTTGGTTCAAAAGTTACAAGACCATATCTTTTATCTAAATCCTGTAATTTTTCCTCTGGTAGTTTGCTTATTAACTCATCAAAGACATTATTTTCATTAGCAGCTATTAATCCTAATCTCCATCCTGTTACACCATATAGTTTAGATAATGAATAAACCAATAATGTATTATATGGAGCTACGGAATATATAGTCTTAAAGTTTTCAACAAATGTTCCATAAACATCATCAGTTATTATCATTAAATCATTACGTTCTTTAACTATATCAGCTATGTGATTTAAAGCATCTTCACTTAATGCCTTAGAAGCTGGATTTGAAGGATTTACAAAAAATAATGCTTTAATCTCTTTATCTTTTAACTTCTCCAATTCTGAATCCTCTATAACCCAATTATTTTCTTCCTTTGAAATTAAATTTACTTGAATCATCTCATAATCTTTTAATTCTGGTATTTGTAAATAAGGTGTAAATATTGGAGTGTTTATAGCAATCTTATCTCCAGCTTTTATTAGTCCATTTTCTTTTAATGAATTAAATATATAGCATATAGCTGCTGTTCCTCCCTCTGTTGGGAATACATTAGTTTCTTTAGCTAATTTTACTCCTCCAAAAAGTTCTTTTTCTAAATATAATTTTAAAATCTTTTCTGTATTTACTAAGCATCTATTTGGAACTGGATAATCATTTCCAATTGCTCCATCTACAAATTCTTTAACTAATTCATCTTTATTAACACTTAAAGTTTTAATGCTATAATCTATGGCATCACGTAAAAATTTATCTACTTCATGACCCCCATCTAAGAAATCCATTAATCTTTCATATATACCATCTAAATTGGTGTATCCAGCTAAATTTCCCTCATGTATAGTTCTTCTTGATTCAAAAACACCAAATTCCACTATTCTACCTAAGGCTAGTCTTCCTTCAGTATTTATCCAGTTAGGATTTCCTCTTCCTGCATTCAAAAATTTGTTGTGCTTTTCATTGTTTTTAGCTAACTTTAACATCTTGCTACTAATTTCAAAAGCTCCTAATCCTTCTAGCTTTTTTTCAAGATCTTTTGTTATCATGAATAACCACTCCTTATAGTAAATTATCCCCAAATGGTTTATACCTTTATTTTAACACTTTGTTAACTTTTATGGTTAAATTCCCACATTATTTAAGCATAATTTTCCTATAAAGATACAAAGTCAATCCCTTTAATAATTACTATATTCCACTAAGATTTTAGAATTATTACTCTAAACATAGTTCTGAAAATTATATAGATATTTTCTTTATACTATTTGCAAGTTTTATAAAAAGTTATTTTAATACAAACCCTTAAACCTTATTTTTGGTATAGCCCTATAATACAAAACTATTAATAATAAATATTATTCTCCAGCTACAGAAAGTTCCTTAATAAGAATACTTGGACTACCATATCCTGAAGTTACTCCACTTTCCTCTAAATCATTTCCTACTTCTTCAATATTATTTAGTAAATCAAAGAAGTTTCCCGCAATAGTTATATGTTTTATTGCCCCTTTTAAAACTCCATTTTCTATTTTTATCCCCTCAGCAGCTAAGGAAAAGTCTCCTGTTACTGCATTTGCTCCTGAATGAAGACCTGCTAAGTCTATTATATAAATTCCATTTTCCACAAAACTTAAAAGTTCCTCGAAGGATTTATCTCCCTCTTTTATATAAAGATTAGTAGGACTTGCTTTTACTGTAGATTTAAATCCTGCTTTAAAGCCATTTCCAGTTGGGTTAACCTTTGACTTCTTCGCAGTTTTTAAACTGTGTAAAAATCCTTTAAAAACTCCATTTTCAATTATATTTTTAACTCTTGTAGGTACTCCCTCATCATCAAAGGAACAAGTTGAAATTCCTCCCTCTAAGAAAGGATCATCCACAAGGGTAACTTTACTAGAAGCAACCTTCTCTCCAATTTTATCCTTTAAAAGTGTTTTGTTCTCTTGAGCTATATGACCTAAGAAATTATCTTTCATAGTTCTTATTAAGGAAGCCATAACCTCTCCATCTATAATAACTTTATATTTACCTGATTTTATGGAAGTAGCTCCTTTTTTTCTTAAAGTATTATTTATTGCTTTCTTCATTAATTCCTCTATATTAACATCATTTAACTTAGTTGAAACCCTAGAAGCTCCATCTACAATCATATTTTCTCCATCTTTAGCTATAGGAGAAATTGAAGCTTGAACAATAGTTTTTTCTTCTTTTAAATCAATTCCTTCTGAATTAACTATTACTCTCTCTAGCTTAGCTGTATTAAATTTAGTGTACTCACTTTTTATTATTTCAGAATTTATCTTTGATGGCTCAGTACTTAACTTTAGAGCCTTTTCTATTTGCTCCTTTGGAGTTAAGCTAATAATATTTTCATCATAGGAATTTACTTCTACATACTTGGCTTTATCCCCAAATATAAACTCTTCATCTTCACTTTCTACAAGTTCAGCACATTCAATTGCTTTTAAAAGTAAGATTTCTATTGATTCATCATCTAATTTCTCTGTATATGAGTATCCCATTTTCCCCTTATATATACCTCTAAAGGAAACTCCTATAGATGTACTTAATCCATATCTTTCAACTTCTCCATTAGATGAAGTAATATTTAAAGCTTCACTTTTACCATAATATAATTCATATTTTTTAAAATTAAGTTCCTTAGCTCTATTAAATAATCTTTCTTTAAAATTCTTAAATTCCATAATAACAAATACCTCCTATCTTCCCCCAACTGTGATTTCTTTAACCCTTAAAAGTGGCTGACCTACGTTAGTTGGGACTGCTCCACTTAAGGAACCACAAACTCCTTGCCCATGGTCTAAGTTTTTTCCAACCATATCTATGTTCATTAAGATATCAGAACCATTTCCTATTAGACTAGCTCCTCTTACAGCCCTATCAATAACTCCATTTTTAACTAAGTATCCCTCAAGAACGTTAAAATTAAAATCGCCAGTTATAGGATTTACTGATCCTCCACCCATTTGCTTAGCATATAATCCATTTTCTATAGATTTTATGATTTTCTCATTATCATCTTCGCCATTTGCTATAAATGTATTTGTCATTCTTGAAGTAGGAGCATATTTATAAGATTCTCTTCTTCCACTTCCTGTAGAAGGCATACTCATTCTTCTTTCGTTAAACTTATCAATCATATATGATTTAAGTATTCCATTTTCTATTAAAACTTTTCTTCTAGTTGGCTCTCCCTCATCATCTATATTTAATGACCCCCATGCATTAGCTATAGTTCCATCATCTATTGCAGTAACCTTTTTAGAAGCTATTTGCATACCAAGTTTATCACAGAATATAGAATTTCCTTTAGCAACTGCAGTGGCTTCAAGGGAATGACCACAAGCTTCATGGAATATAACACCACCAAAGGAATTTTCAATAGCCACAGTCATCTTACCTGCTGGGCAATAATCTGCATGAAGCATTGTTACTGCTGACTTAGAGGCTTCTTTTCCTAAATTACTTAAATCTATAGTATCAAAAAACTCAAATCCCATAGATGCACCTGGAGATCTTGTTCCAGCTTGATTATCTACTCCATTTGAAGCTATGGAACTTATGGCTATCCTTGATCTTATTCTTCTATCTTCAGTAAATAATCCTTCACTATTAGCAATTAAAACCCTTTGATCCTCATCCTTCATAGTAACTGTAACTTGAGATATCTCATGACTATATCCCTTTGCTCCCTTGTAAGCTTCCTTAATTTTCTCAATTTTCTTAGCTGAACTTATAGATGAAGGAACATATAAAATAGGATGAATATTGGTATTTATTCTTTCAACTAAATTTAAATTAACTGTATGTCCATCTATAACGTCCCCTAAAGCTAAAGCCGCCTTTTTAGCAGTATTAACTAAACTCATAATGGAATCGTCATTGGTATATGCATATATGCACTTTAGCCCTTTAAAAATTCTTATACCAATTCCATAATCTTTTCCTGAAATAATATCCTTAACAGCCCCTGAAGTTAATACAATATTATTATTTAACTTTTCTTCAACAAAAACTTCTGCAAAGTCTCCTCCTGCACTAAGAGCTACAGAAAGTACTTTTTTAATAGTATCTTTACTTAACATAAAATCACTCCCCAAATTAATAAACAATTATCTTTAATAAGATTATGCCTTGTTTTAAATATTTAATTCTATTTTAATTGTATAAACATGAAAATTATATAATTAAAAGAAATATTATCATTATAAAAAATTTTAAATTAATTAGCTTTTTCAATCCATCTTAAAGTTATCATCTATTTACATAAGATTTGAAAAGTGACATACAATGTTAATTAGCTTAAAATATAGGTTATTGAACTTATTTTTAAATTAAAGGAAAAGAGGAATTAATGTGAGTATTACTAAGGAAAGATTCTTTAATGAATTTAAGAAAGATCAAGCTACATATGATGAAATTCATGAAAATATATTAGATGGGGTTAATATAGGTGGGGCTAATTTTATCATATTAATGTGTGCCATAATAATAGCCTCTGTTGGTTTAAATATGAATGCTACTGCTGTTATTATAGGTGCAATGCTTATTTCTCCACTTATGGGACCAATAATAGCCATCGGATATTCAGTAGGAATTTATAATTTAAAACTTTTAAAAAAATCTGCAATTATACTAATAATAGAAATATTCATAAGTATAACTACTGCCACTATTTATTTTTCTTTAAGTCCAATATCCAGTGCAGGAAGTGAGATTTTATCTAGAACCGCCCCTAATATATGGGATGTAATAATAGCTTTTACTGGAGGAATTGCAGGAATAATAGGTATAACTCGTAAAAAATCAGGAAACATTTTACCTGGAGTTGCCATAGCAACTGCCTTAATGCCTCCACTTTGTACAAGCGGTTATGGTTTAGCCACTAAAAACATTCATATATTCTTAGGTGCAGGTTACTTATTTTTTATAAACTCATTTTTCATAGCACTTTCAACCTTACTTGTTGTGAAATTTATGAAAATACCAACTAGAAATACTTTATCAGAAGTAAAACAAAAGAAACTAAAAAAAATGATCATAGTTTCAACTATTTTAGTTACTATACCAAGTTTAATCTCAGCAGCAACTATGGTTAATAGCTTTTTAAACAATGCTAATCTTAGTAACTTTATTGAAAATGAAATGCCTTCTGAATATATTCTTAACAAGGAAATAAACACAAAGAATAAAACAATAGACTTAGTTATAATAGGTAACACCATAGATAATTCAGAGGAAGAAAAATTACAAGAGGCATTAAAATATTATAATTTCAGCGGATATAAACTTATAATTCAACAATCAACTGATAATTTCCCTGAATTAAAAATGTATTTAGATAAAATTAAAGAACAGGATTCTGGTTTTATAGGTGATTTAGAAATAAATAAAGGAAAAAATAACTCTAGTATCAATAATAATGTTACATCAGCATTAAACTCAGTTACTTCATCATTACCAGGAAAGTTTGATGACATAACTAAAGTTTACAGTGGAGTTTTAGATAATGAATTACCTGTGTTTATTATAAATCACTCTAAAGATTACATTGATAAAGATGCTATTAAGGCTTATATTCTATCTAACCCTGAATTAAAAAATGCTAAAATTTACTTTGAAAAAGAAGATTCAAATAAGGAAAATACAAAACCTCAATAGCTTTTATATTAAGAAACTTCTAAAAGGTAATTTTTAAAAAAACAATAAAAAAAATGATTCTAAAAGAAAATAGGAAATTTTAAACTTCATAATATAAAACACAAATAAAGAGCTACAAAAGATTTTAAAATAATTTATGAGTTCTAAAGGTTTATAAACCCTTTAAAAAACTTATAAATTTAAAATAACTTTTATAGCTCTTTTTATTTATATAACTTAAAAGACTTTATTTCATTTTAAATATAATCAAACTAAAAATAATTAAAAACATACTTTTATTAGCTTTATAACTCTTTTAATTTAATTAATTCTAAAATAAAATCCCTATATTAATTATCATTGTTTTTATTTATTAATGAATGCTTTCTTCCATAAATTAAGTAACTTATGATTAATAAAACTAAAACCACAATAAATATTTTCCATGTTTCTTCTGATAAATTGCCCATTAAAAATAAGCAACTAAATGCCCCTAATAAAGGAATAAATGGCACTAATGGGGTTTTAAATCCTCTTTTTACATGAGGATATTTTTTTCTAAAGGCTATTAAAGATATACAAACTAAAGTATATGTTAATAAAAAGGCTATATTAGCAAAGTTAGCTAACTGTCCTAGATTAAAAAATCCTGCTAATAAGGCACCTATTATACCAACAGTCCATAAGGCTGTATATGGCACATCTTTTTTATCAACTTTACTAAAGAATTTTGGTAATAATCCATCTCTACTCATGGCTAAAAGTATGTGTGATGTTGTAAAGTTCCCTGCAAATATTACAGCAAGGATTCCTATTACAGTTCCTAAGGATACCACAAAAGCAACTCCACTTTGCCCTACTAATTTTAAAGCATAGGATAATGCATCACCAACATTTAAATTAGTATATGAGGTTACTCCTGTTAAGACTAAGGAGACAGCTATGTATATAATTGTGCATATTACTAAAGAACTTATAAGACCTAATGGTAAAGATTTTTGTGGATTTTTAACCTCTTCAGCAGCTGAGGCCGTTGCATCAAATCCACAATAAGCAAAGAATAAAGAAGCTGTTCCAGTGACTATACCCTTAACTCCAAAGGGAGCAAATGGATGCCAATTACTAGTGTTTACATGAAAAGCTCCAACCCCTATGAATAAAGCAATAACTGCAATCTTTATAAATACCATAATATCATTAACCTTCTTACTTTCTTTAGTACCTAAAGATATTACAAAAACTATAAATAAAATTGATATCATTGCTGGTAGATTTACTATTCCCCCTTCACTTGGAATAGCTGTAAATGTCTTTGGTAATTTTATTCCTAGAATATCTAAAAGACTTAAAAGATAAGCTCCCCATCCCGATGCTACTGTGGCTGTGGACAAGGTATATCCAATAACAATGCATAATCCTGATATATATGCAATAATCTCACCTAAGGAGACATAAGTAAATGAATAAGACCCTCCAGCACTTGGAATACTTGAACTAAATTCTGCATAGCATAAAACAATTATAGCCGCCGCAATTCCTCCTCCAATAAATGCTATGGAGGTAGCTGGTCCAGACTGTTTAGCTGCAACGATCCCAGTTAAAACCATAACTCCAGTACCAATTACTGACCCAACACTCATCAGTGTTAAATCCAAAGCACTTAGGGTTCTTTCCTTATTTTCATTTGCTTCGCTAAGTATTCTTTTTAAGCTTTGCTTTTTAAAAATCTCCATAAATTAATCACCCTTTTAAATTTAGTAAATTTTGCTTTATACATTATATGTTAACACTTTATTCATCATTAAGAAATATTTTATTGAATAAAAAAAGGCTGCATCTAAATAGATACAGCCTAATCAATAATTTATAATATTCATTTTAAGTCAGGGATTTTTAAAATTTATATTATAACTTATTAGCTAATTAATTTTGATTTATAAATTTCAACTTAAATACATTGTTTATTCTTTCTTTATCTAATTTCAACTCTAATATTATGGCAGCTATAATTATTAATATAGCACCAACTATTTGCTTACCATTTAATACTTCTCCAAAAATAAAGAAAGCAAATATACTTGATAGTACTGGTTCCATAGAAGCTAATATACTAGTAACACTAGCCTCTATGTATTCAGTTGATTTTATATAGAATGTATTAGATATAAATGTACTTAAAATACCTATAGATAATATATTTAATATGACCACCCCAATATTAGGTGCATTTGCAATTATATCAAATGATTCTTTAAAATCTGTAAATAAACCTATAAATATACTTGCAAATATATAGCCATAAATAAGCAATGTGTCTTTTCTATAACCACTAAAAAATTTAGGAAATATTATTTGAAAAGCAAATAAAAATCCTGTTCCTAATCCAGCAGCTATTCCTATTGCACTCATATTAAAATGTCCTAAAGACATATTTGAAACCATTATGCATCCTACTAAAGTTAATAGGATAACAGATCCCTTTTTCATATTGAACTTTTCACCAAAGAATAATACCCCAAAGATTGTTACCCATATTGAGTTAGTAAACATCAATACTGTAGCTACAGATATAGGTATATATTCTACGGACAAGTTATATCCAATAAAACATAATGCAAAAGTTCCTATTCCATATAATGCTGAAATAGCTAAACCTCTTGGATCTATCTTTAAAATTTTTCTATCAGTTATCATTATCCAAATAAAAAAGCAAATAGAAGATAAAAAACTTCTACTAAAAGCTATAAACATTGTGCTTAATCCTGCTTCATATAGGATTCTACTGCTTATGCCCATTATGCCCCAAAAAACTGTCGCTATTAAAACTAGACTTATTCCCTTCTGCTTATTGTTCATTACAATTCCTCTTTTTCTAAGTTTTTAACACAAATTCTATTATATACTTATTAAAAAAATTTAAAAGCTCCAAAAATGACATTTTACTTTTATTAACTTTCATTTTCTGCCCTATTATATAATTTTAGTTGTTATATCTTAAAATTGCTCAAATTAGCTTATAATGTGGTTTTCAATTATAATTAAAAACTTTTTACTTTCTTAAAAGTTGTCAGTTTTACATCTTTTTTGAAGGAAAATTTTAATAATTATTCAACACTAAGTTTATAAAATTAATTTTTTTAACACTTTCATAAAATAAATCAAAGCTCTATATTTTTATAAATAAAAAGAAGCTATATCAAAACTAATAAATAAAACTTATGAATATATAAAACTTCATATTATTTTTAAGCTTTATTTACATGTTATTTTGATACAACTTCTTTAAACAATATCTTTATATTTATTATGTAACTAACTTATGTGCTAAAAGTTTCTATAAATTATTTAAAGTAAACTTTATTATCTTCTAATTTATCTATTATTGCAAGAGATTCAACTCTTACCCCTAAATCTTCTAAAACTTTTCTTCCGTCTTGGAATCCTTTTTCTATAACTATTCCTATTCCCACTAACTCAGCACCAGCTTGCTCAACTAAGTCTATCATTCCTTTAGTTGCACATCCTTGAGCTAAGAAGTCATCAATTATTAAAACTCTTTCGCCTTTATTTAAGAATTGCTTTCCAACTCTAACTTTGTAATCTTTTTTCTTTGTAAATGAATGTACATTTGATTCATAAACATCTTTATCTAAATTTAAACTTTCAGTCTTTTTAGCAAAAACTACTGGAACATAATCAAAGTATTGAGATGCTATCCCTGCAATAGCTATTCCTGAAGCTTCTATTGTAAGTATTTTATCTACTTTTTCACCTTCAAATCTTTTTCTAAATTCCTTACCAACTTCATTAAGGAATTTTATATCCATTTGGTGATTTAAGAAACAATCAACTTTAAGTATGTTTCCCTCTCTAACTTTTCCTTCTTTTAATATCTTTTCTTTTAATGCTTCCATCTTCCTTTTCCCCCTGCTATAAAAATTATTTCATTATAATAAATAACTCTGTTTATAATTTTCTCATTGAATCTATTAAAGCTCTATGTAGAGGCCTACTTTACTACAAAGATAATTTCTATAAAGCATATTAAAAAGAAAGCTTTATTAAAGCTTTTACATAGTAATTTTATATGAATTAAAAAAATTCCTAAGCCAAAAAGCCTAGGAATATATAATAATCTCACAAAAAAATATAGAAATCACCTATATATTCGTAGTTAGGATGTTTACGGCCTCCTAGTAGAAACACTCAACCCATATCGTCGAGCATATACGATATACTTATATAAGTACATATTAAGTTATTAAATAGTATTATAACTACTTATTCTTTCAATGTAAAGTTTTATCACTAAAAAAATTTTAATGAACATAAGAAACATTAAATAACCTATTTAGTTTATTATATCTTAGAAATGAAACATTACTAATTTTATATTTTCTAAAAATGAAAACTTTAAAACTTGCTCTGATAATTTTAAAATAGGTTATTATATATAATCTTATTTATAATCTAGTCTTGGAATAATCGTCCAAACTCTCCTAATACACTGCCTTCCCCCACATCTCTAGATCCTGGAACTTGAGGTGCAGATGAAACAACCTTAGATGCAAGTCTACTAAATGGTAAGCTTTGAATCCAAACTTCTCCTGGTCCTACTAAACTTGCAAAGAAAATCCCTTCTCCTCCAAAGACAGCATTCTTTATTCCTTTAACATACTCTATATCATAATTTACATCCTTTGTCATAGCAACTAAGCATCCTGTATCCACTTTTAATTTTTGTCCTGGTAGAAGTCTCTTTCTAACAATAGTACCACCAGCATGAATAAAGGCCATACCATCTCCTTCAAGTTTTTGAAGTATAAAGCCTTCTCCACCAAAGAACCCAGTTCCTAATTTTCTTCTAAAATCAATTCCTATGCTTACTCCCTTAGCTGCACATAAAAAAGCATCCTTTTGGCATATAAGTTTACCACCATAATTTCTTAAATCTACTGGAATTATCTTTCCTGGATATGGTGAAGCAAAGGCAACCTTTTCTCTTCCTACTCCCATATTGGTAAAGGCAGTCATAAATAAGCTTTCCCCTGTTAAAACTCTCTTAGCCGCTCCTCCTAACTTTCCAAAAAATCCACCTGATCCACTACTATTACTTCCATCACCAAAAATAGTTTCCATTTCTATGCTACTATCCATCATCATCATTGCTCCAGCCTCGGCAACAACAGTTTCTCTTGGATCTAATTCAATCTCTACAAATTGCATATCATCTCCAAAAAGTTCAAAGTCAATTTCATGTGAATTCATCATATACACATCCTCCAATAAATACATCTATTCCAACACTAAATCATAATTTTATTTTACATACTATCATAGAATATATAACTTCTACAATAAAAATATTCTAAGAAATAAAGCCCTTATTATTCTTTTCGTAATTACTAAAGCCTTTATTCACACATCTTTATATAAGCTCATAGTATTTATTAAGAGGGTTTTCAAAATCTTAATAAAATCATAGTATTTTCGTAATAAAAACTTATTGACAGACAACTCAAAGAGATATAATATGATATTAAACTTAATAATATTTAATATCTATTGTGTTAAGAGGGAGTAGTTGCAAGCTATAATATCAACATCGCGGTTAACGAAAAGTTACCTGGTATTATACACCAATTTGGTTACAAGACTTTTAATATAATCTAAGGAATTTAAGGTATTTTATATACTATTCCTTAGATTATATTAGGAGTCTTATTTTTTTGCCTCCTATACATAGATATTATTTGTTAGAAATTATCCTTAATCAATAATTTATATTAAAGAAAGGAGACAATAATATGAAGAAAGTTTATTCAAAATCAAAAGAAGAACTTTTTAAAGAACTCGGTGTAAACAAGGACGGTTTAAATGACACTGAAGTTAAAAGCATGGAAGAAAAATATGGTAAAAACGAATTAGTTGAAGGTAAGAAAAAATCTACTTTCCAAGTATTTCTTGATCAATTTAAGGACATGCTAATAATAATTCTTATATGTGCTGCTGCTATTTCAATGTTTTTAGGAGATATTGAAAGTGCCGCTGTTATCATATTCGTATTAATAGTAAATGCTACTCTTGGAACTATTCAGCATCTTAAAGCTGAACAATCTTTAAGTAGCTTAAAGGCTCTCTCCTCACCTTCTACTAAGGTGCTTAGAAATGGTGAAAGAATAGAAATAGACTCAAAGGATGTAGTTGTTGGAGATATTATCTTTCTTGAAGCTGGAGACTATGTTCCTGCTGATGGTAGAATTCTTGAAAACTATAGCTTACAAGTTAATGAAAGCTCATTAACTGGAGAATCTGAAAGCATAGTTAAAATGTCTGAAATAATAAAAGGAGAAGAAATCCCTATTGGTGATAGAAAAAATATGGTCTTCTCTGGAAGCTTAGTAACTTATGGTAGAGCTACTATTTTAGCAACAGCCGTTGGTATGGATACTGAAATAGGTAAAATAGCTCAGTTATTAAATGACACTAAGGAAAAGAAAACTCCTCTTCAAGCTAACTTAGATAACTTTGGTAAAAAGCTTGCAATTGGAATACTTGTTATCTGTGCAATAGTATTTGCTCTTAGTCTTTATAGAGGTGAAGCTATTATAGATGCATTCATGTTTGCAGTTGCCTTAGCAGTAGCTGCTATCCCAGAAGCTTTAAGTTCTATAGTAACAATAGTTCTTTCTTTAGGAACTCAAAAAATGGCTAAAGAAAATGCCATCATAAGAAAATTACAAGCAGTTGAAGGCTTAGGTAGTGTATCTATTATATGTTCAGATAAAACTGGTACATTAACTCAAAATAAAATGACTGTTAAAAAGATTTTTGTTGATGGAAAAGTAATAGATTCAAATGAATTAAACTTAGAAAAGAAAATAGATAATGATTTATTAACTATGAGTTTACTTTGTAATGATGCAATTACAGATTGTGAAAAAGAAATAGGTGATCCAACTGAGGTTGCCCTTGTAAACTTAGGTGATTTATACGGAGTAGATGAACTTGTTCAAAGGGATAAATTTAAGAGACTTGGTGAAATTCCTTTTGATTCAGATAGAAAACTTATGAGTGTTGTTTATAACATTCATGGTGAAAATATTATAGCTACTAAGGGAGCTGTTGATGTTCTTCTTAAGAGATCTACTAAGATTGAAACTTCTGAAGGGGTTAGACCTATAACTAAAGAAGATATAGCTAAAATAGAAGAAATTAACCAAGAATTCTCAAAAACAGGTCTTAGAGTTTTATCTTTTGCATATAGAAATATTGAAAGTAGAACAGATATAAAACTTGATGATGAAAATGACTTAACCTTCATAGGTCTTATATCAATGATGGACCCACCAAGAGAAGAATCTGCTGAAGCCGTAAGAGCTTGTATAGAAGCTGGAATTAAACCTGTAATGATAACTGGTGACCATAAAATAACAGCTTCTGCCATAGCAAAACAAATAGGTATATTAAAAGATGAAAGTGAAGCTATTGAAGGTTCTGCTTTAGATAAAGTTAGTGACGAAGAACTTAAGAATATGGTAGAACACATTTCAGTATATGCTAGGGTTTCTCCAGAGCATAAAATAAGAATAGTTAGAGCATGGCAAGAAAAAGGCAATGTAGTTGCCATGACTGGTGATGGTGTCAATGACGCCCCTGCTTTAAAACAAGCTGATATAGGTGTTGCAATGGGTATTACAGGATCTGAAGTTGCTAAAGATGCCGCTTCTATGGTCTTAACAGATGATAACTTTGCAACCATAGTAAAAGCTATTGAAAATGGTAGAAATATTTACTCAAATATTAAAAATGCTATTAAATTCTTATTATCTGGTAATACTGCTGGTATATTATCAGTATTATATGCTTCCATATTAGCATTACCAGTTCCATTTGCTGCGGTACACTTATTATTTATAAACCTTTTAACTGATAGTTTACCTGCAATTGCTTTAGGTCTTGAACCTCATAAAAAAGAAGTTATGAAAGAAAAACCAAGAAAAGCTAATGCTTCTATATTAACAAAAGACTTCATTACAGATGTATTATTTGAAGGTGTAGTTATTACTATTGTTACTATGATAGCCTTCCATATTGGATTAAACCAAGGTGGACCTCTATTAGCAAGTACAATGGCCTTTGCTACTTTATGTTTATCAAGACTTGTTCACGGATTTAACAGTAAATCTAAAAAACATGTAGTATCAAAAGAATTATTCTCTAATAAATATTTATGGGCTGCATTTGGTGTAGGATTTGTACTATTAAACATTGTTCTTTTAGTACCTGCATTTGAAGGATTATTCCAAGTTGCTCCACTTACACTTAATAACTTATTAACTATATATGGATTATCATTATGTACTTTCATAGTTGTTCAATTTGTTAAATTTATAAGAGAAAAATTTACTGAAAATAAAACAAACACTGTTCAAGAATCAAATAAAGAAAATAGAGCAGCTTAATTATAGTTTTCTATAGACCATGCCAATTCGGTATTAGCATGGTCTATATTTATATCTAATAATACCAATTAAGAATAGACAGGAGGATTATTTTGCATGGAGTTTTTAGGATCTCTATTAACATTTTTAATTGATATTGTAGGTTCCTTTGGATACTTTGGAATCTTATTAATAGTTGGGTTAGAATATGCTTGTTTCCCATTACCTAGTGAAGTGGTTTTAACCTTCTTTGGTCTTAGTGCATCTCAAGGAGAATTTTCACTTATTGGAGTTATAATATTTAGTATTATAGGTGGATTATTAGGTTCATTAATCTGTTACGCCATTGGCTACTATGGTGGTGTCCCTCTTCAAGAATGGTTAGGACGTAAATTTCCAAGCAGTCAAAAAAGTATGTTAGCATTAAATAAATGGTTTAAAAAATATGGAAAGCCAGCTGTATTGCTAGCTAGGATAGTTCCACTTACTCGTACATATGTATCTTTATTAGCTGGCGCTGAGAAATTCAGCTTAAAATATTTCATCTTATACTCTTCTTTAGGTATAAGTATTTGGAACATTTTTTTAGTTTCCTTAGGATATTTTATAGGTGATAATCTACCACTTATAAATTCAATAATGGAGAAATACACCTTTGTCACTTTAGCTATTTTAATTATTGCTGTGATTATTTTCATTTATCTTAAATTTTTCAAAAAAGAAAAGAACACATCAAAATAATTATAATTAAAAAGACTATGCTAAAATCTTATTTCTTAGTTTTAGCACAGTCTTTTTTTAATTAAATAACAATCTCAACTTTTATTCTAAATTATCTATTTCACTACTTATTATTCATTTAATCTTTCTTTAATTAAATAATAGTTTTATCAATTATGATAAAATTTATTTTTATTCCTTTGTATATTTTTATTAAATAGTAGTGTTAGCACTTCTTATTCCTTTATAGAAAAGATAGTAAGTTAACATCATATATGGTTGTAACCAAAGCATACCTATTCCAAAAGTAAGGAAAGATAATATCATCCATCCTATAAAGCTTAAGTTCATAACTATATACTTCCATCTATATCCCTTAGTTATATTAAAGCTCATTTCTATAGCTTCCATTACTCCAACACCCTCATCTTCTGTCAATATCATAGGTACAGGGAATAATATTGCCTCTATAAAAAATCCTAAAGCAACTAAAATAATAAGAACTACAATAAATACTACGATGCTTTGACTAGCTATAAAAGCAACTGAAAATATCATTGTAAATATAATCCAACCTATTCCTACAACTAATCCAATTAAAATATCACATAATAAAATTTTAAGAGTAGTCTTGAAACTTATTAAGCATTCTAAGTATTTTACTTTTCCCTCTGTTTCATTTAGCTTAATACAATACTTTATAAAGCTTCCAGTTAAAAATGTTGAGATTAGTGCAATTATAATCCACCCGAATACAGGTATTGGAGATAATAAAAAACTTAATAAAAATGTTGAAACAAAAAATAACAAACATGCTCCTACAGCATTTTCCCATCTTCCTCTTAATAATTCCTTGGCTTTTAGTTTACACTCTACTCTATCAGTCACTAAATAGCGCCTCCTAAAAATTGATTGCTTAATTAAATACATCTAATTACTTTTATATTATTCATAACCTTTAAAAATTAACACAAAAACTTAAGTAATATATTAAAATATAAATTTCACTTTATTATCTGATATAATTTAAACAATAGGATTCCTATAAAACTATGATTTAGGTAATAAACCTTTTAAATCTATTACTAATTATAAAGTTTATCTCTTTACTAAACCAAGATTTAAAAGAACCTAATTAAGCTAATCTTAATGAGGATTTCTATAAAGCTTTTTAATAAAATATAATTTAATGAAAGGTATAAATTTATGAGAAAAAAATATTTTATATTAACCATTTTAACCATGATACTTGGTCTTTTATCTAGAAAATTTATGTCCTATGTTCCTAGTTTAATATCACCATACTTAGGTGATATCCTTTGGGCAACTATGGTTTATTTTGGCTTTAGATTTCTACTTCCAAAACTAAATACTAATACTTCTTTTTTAATCGCTATTATTTTCTCCTTTGGAATAGAATTTAGCCAAATATATCAAGCAAAGTGGATTAATAATATTAGAGCTACAACCCTTGGCGGCTTAGTTCTTGGACATGGCTTCCTTTGGAGTGATTTACTTTGTTACACCATAGGGATATTAATTGGATCTTTTATAGACAGGCTTGCTCTTATTAAAAAAAAGCTCTAAGGTAAGCAAAAAACCTTAGAGCACAGAAGAGGTATCTACAATAGCAACCACTATGTGATAAATAGCTTTAAGTTTCTATCTTTAAGCTATTTATTATCTTATATTCAAATCTTTCTTAAAATATTCCTATTTATATAATACCTCTCCATTTAACTTCAAAGTGCTTCCTTTAGTTACATACTTATTTTCTCCAACATCAACTTCTACTTTCATATCTGAAATCATCTCATGAATTTCAATATATCCACCATCGCCAATTCCATAATTATATGAAACAATAAAAATTATGTTTTTTCTAACAGATTCCATATATTCAAACTTTAAATCATTATCTAATTGTTCAAATTTATCATTACCCTTTGCTATAACAGTAGAGTTTCTAAATCCCGATAATTTATAACTTGATATATACTGATTTAATCTTGAACCTCTAATAAAAGTTTTTATTTCATATGTATTTTTTACTAAAGGAAATGTAATAATAATTACTATTATAGTAGTAATTAAAATTCCAATTAACCATCCAAAACTTGCCTTTGCCCCTAGTTTATTAGTTAAAAATTCTCCTTTAAGCAGATCATAAATCCACCATATAATTAATATTAAAAGCAAGCAATCTATAAATAACCATGTACTCATAAAAACCTCCTTAATTTTATTCTTTAGTTTGCAAAGTTAAACCTATTTAAAGGCCATACTGTTATTTGAGCTTTTCCTAATATATCATCCCCATCTATATATTTATCACTCCAATACCTTGCATCTTTGCTGTTATCTCTATTATCTCCTAATAAAAGATATTTGTCTTCTGGAACTTCAAAATTCATATTCACTTTCCCACCTGGGTATTTTATATAAGGCTCATCTAACTTTTCATTATTTACATTCACTGTTCCATCCTCTTTTATTTCCACCTTATCTCCTGGTAATCCTATTAGTCTTTTTATCATTCTTTCATCAAATTCCTTTGAATAAAAAACTATCATATCTCCTCTTTCCATCTTAGATAAATTATGTATTCTTGTAGCAAAAAGTTGATCTCCCGGCTCAATAGTTGGTGCCATGGATGGAGTTGGAACTACTATTTTAAAAAGTAAAAATTTATTTATAAGAAGTGTTAATACTATTGCTGTAAAAATAATAACTACGTACTCTTTTAAATTTTTAGACATTTCTATTCCCCTTTCTAAACCTAATTTTTTATTATATTTAATTATATCTATTATATCATTAAATACATTTTTTTCTTTAATTTCTTTTAAAATACAAATTATTTCCCTAAAAATTAATTTTAATTAGATAAATATATTAAACTAAAAATAAATTTTATTTTTTAAACAAATTGTAAACAAAACTTTCTTATTAGGTCTATGAATTTTTTGTGAATATGTTATTATTAATATGAACCTAGTCCACAATGAAAATTAATTTTCACATATTAAAGTAAATCCAAACTTTAGATTTCTTTTAATATATGAAAACTTCAACTTAAGGACAGGCTATAAAATTTTATTCTAATTTAAGAAAGAAGGTTTTTTTATGCCTAAATTATTAATTCCAGCTATTATATTTATAACATTAGCACTAATATTTTATACAATTGGTGTTTGGAGCGAGCATAGAGCAGGTATATTAAAGAAAAAACATGTAATAATCTTTTGGTGTGGTTTAGTATGCGATACTCTTGGAACTTATACAATGAGTAGAATCGTTGCTGCAGGAACTGATAAAGGTATTACTCCAACTGATTTATTAATACATCAATCAACAGGTATGCTTGCTATTATTTTAATGCTTATACATGCTGTTTGGGCAACAATTGTTTTAAACAGAGGTAGTGAAAAAGCAAAAGCTATATTCCACAAATTCAGTTTAGTAGTTTGGTTCATATGGCTTATCCCATACTTTGTAGGTATGTATATCGGAATGACATCATAATAAAAAATACTCCTTTTAAACTAAGTTTAAAAGGAGTATTTTTATTGTTAAATTTTATATGCTAATTAAATTTTTAATTTATTTTATTCACAAACCTTACCTGGATTTAAAATATTATTTGGATCAAAGGCTAATTTTATTCCTCTCATAATATCCATTGTGGCCTTATTTAAGGATTCATTTAGATATAATCTCTTAGCTAAGCCTATTCCATGTTCTCCAGAGACTTGTCCATTAAGTTCTCTTTGTTTTCTATAAAGTATTTCCATAGCTTCATTAAGTTTTTTATGCCATTCATCCTCTGATAATTCATCCTTTAATATATAAATGTGTAAGTTTCCATCACCAGCATGTCCAAAACTTCTTATTCTAACATTAAGTTTTTTCTCTACTTCATTAGTGAATTTTACAAACTCTGCTACCTTATTTCTTGGTACAACAACGTCAACCTCATCTAAATCACTTGTTGATGCCTTTATGGCTTCTAAGAAAGCTCCTCTAGCTGACCATATTGATTCTTGTCTTTCTTCTGTATCTGATATAAATACATCTAAAGCTCCTTCTTTTAAACATATCTCAGCTACTTTTTCATAATATCCTTCAACCTCTTCCTTTGAGTTTCCATCAAAGCTTAATATTAAATAAGCATTTGATGAATTATCAGGAAATTTCTTTCCTAAGAATTCCTCTGCTGAAATTATTAAATCTCTTTGCATAAATTCTATAGCTGTAGGAATATTCTTAGATTTTATTATTTTAGGCACTGTTTCTATGGCACTTTCTAAATCATTAAATGGAACTAAAAGGCTTATTACCTTCTTTGGAAGTGGTAATAGTTTTAATACTATTTTTGTTATTATTCCTAATGTTCCTTCTGATCCAATAATTAAATCTTTTAAGCTATATCCTGAACTATTTTTAACAACTTTTCCACCAAGCTCTAAGACTTCTCCACTAGGAAGAACTACTTCCATTCCTCTTACATAATCTCTTGTTACTCCATATTTAACAGCTCTCATTCCTCCTGCATTTGTACTAACATTACCACCTATGGTTGCTGTTTTTTCTCCTGGATCTGGTGGATAAAACAAATCATGTTCCTCAACAAATTTAGCTATTTCCATAATAAGAACTCCAGGCTCAACTGTAAGAGTTAAGTTATCTTCATCTAACTCTAATATTTTATTCATTCCACTTAAATCTAATAAAATTCCTCCTAGTATTGGAACTGCTGCTCCAACAAGTCCAGTACCAGCTCCTCTTACAGTTACAGGAATATTGTTATTATTTGCATATTTCATTATTTCTACAATTTCATCTCTATTCATAGCCTTAACAACAATATCAGGCATATGCTTTTCTGAACCTAACTCATCATGAGAATAGTCTTCACTTATTTCTTCTCCAATAAATACTCTTTCATTATCATTTATTATTCCTTTTATAAATTCAATTCCACTTTCATTTATTTTGTTATAACTCATATTAAAGCACCCCTTCCCCTTTTATTTTTTCAATAAGTTTAGGAACAATTTCATAAATATCACCAACTATTCCATAGTGAGCAACCTTGAATATAGGTGCTTTTTCATCTTTATTTATGGCAAATATATAATCTGCATTGTTCATTCCTGCTACAAATTGAATAGCTCCAGAAACTCCACAAGTTATTATAAGTTTTGGTCTTACTGTTCTTCCACTTAATCCAACTTGTCTATTAGCATCAGCCCATCCATTCTCTATAAGAGGTCTTGTAACTGCAAGCTCTCCACCTAATAAATCAGCAAGCTCTTTTATTATTTCTAAATCTTTTTCTGATTTAACTCCTCTACCAGCTACTACTATTACCTCAGCATCTGATATACTATGTTCTTTAGGTTTTTGTTTAATTTCTTTAACTTCTATATCTGATTTTAATTTATCCTTTTCTATTTCAAAGTACTTAATTTCTCCAGTACAGTCCTCATTTCTTTCAGGAGCAGACATAACTTTATATCTAACAGTTGCCATTTGAGGTCTTGAATTTGGAGTTACTATTTGTGCCATAATATTACCACCAAAAGCTGGTCTTATTTGAACTAAATCTGTATTTTCTTTTATATCAAGTATAGTGCAATCTGCTGTAAGTCCTGTTCTACATCTAGCAGCTACTCTTGGGGCTAATGATCTACCTAATGTAGTTGCTCCTACTAAAATTGAACAAGGTTTAATCTTGTTTATAAAGTCATAAAAGACAGCTGTATATGGCTCAATTCTAAAGTTTTCAAGCTCTTTATAATCATATACAATAACTTCGTCTACTCCATAATGTAAAAGCTCTCCAGCCTTATCTTTTATTCCATTCCCCATAAATAAACAATAAACTTTTTGATTAACCTTATCAGCTAATTCTCTAGCTTTTCCTATTAGTTCTAAGGTAACTGGATGAATTTCTCCATTTACATGGTCAACATAAACGGCTATACCTTTCCATTCATCCTTATTTACTAAGACCTTATTCTCATCTTCAACAAACTCAAATGCTCCTTTAGGTCCTTTTCTAACACATACCTTACACATTCTACAACTTGCATTTATTTCAACTTTCCCATTAACTATTTCCATAGCTCCAAAGGGACAAATTTTTATTACACTATTTGCATCCTCTATTTTATCTTGATGAACAACTAATCTTCCCATAACTCTTACCCCCTATATAAACTTAAGCTCTCTTAATTTGTCTTCCATTCTTTCACTTAATTCAGATGAATCTCCTGTCCAAATCTCATGGTCATCATTATTGCTTGGTGGAAATATTCTTTCAACTTGAGTTGGTGATCCATTTAAACCATATTTTTTCTCATCTTTATCTTCAAAATCATTTAAAGATATTACATTTATTTCTCTTTCATCTGTTTCAAGTTTCTTTTTATAGGAAGGTAATCTAGGTTGAAAAATATCTTTATCTACAGTTAAAAGACAAGGATATTTTACTTCTAGTACCTCTATTGTATTAGGCATATCCATTTCAACTTTAATAAAATCATCATTAACATCTAATATTCTTCTAACATTAGCAACATGAGGAATTCCTAAATATTCAGCCATTTCAGGTCCAACCTGTGCTGTGTCTCCATCTGTAGTTTGTTTTCCACAAAGAATAATATCAAAATCTCCACATTTTTTAACTCCTTGTGATAATGTATATGAAGTTGCTAAAACATCAGCCCCAGCAAACTTTCTATCTGAAACTAAGGTTCCTTCATCTGCTCCCATAGAGTAAGCTTCTTTTATTACTGCCTTAGCTTGTGGTGGCCCCATACTTATAACCTTTATATTTCCACCTTTCTTTTCTTTTATCCTCAATGCAGTTTCTAAAGCATATAAATCATAAGGGTTCATTTTAGAATCTACTCCATCTCTCTTTAAAACCCCTGTTTTTTCATCAACCTCAACCTTTGAAGTTCCTGGAACCTGTTTAATACAAACCATAATCTTCATAAAAATCACTCCATTCCCTTTATAAATCCTTTAATTTTTAATACTTTAATAATTGAGACTTTAATTAATAAACATCAACAAACGTTTTCAAAAATTACACAAAAATTAGGCTTCCTAAATAGCTTATTAAACCTAATAAAATTACATATACTATACATACTTTTAATGTTGAATTTAATATCTTTCCTTCTTTACCAGCTAGTCCTGTTGCCGCAGTGGCCACAGCTATGCTTTGAGGAGATATCATTTTACCTGCAGTTGCCCCACAAGTATTCGCTGCCCCTAGCCATGCTGGGCTTATTCCTAAAGAATTTGCCGCCTCAGCTTGAAGAGAACCAAATAATACATTGGCAGATGTATCACTTCCTGTTACAAAGGTTCCTAAAGCTCCAATAAAAGGTGCTATAAAAGCATAAAATGAACCTGTTATCATAACTAATACTGTTGCTATAGATGCAACCATTCCACTATAGCCCATTACCTTAGCTAGAGCTATTATTGCAAGTATGGTTATGGTAGATTTACTCATTTGTTTAATTGTCTTTAATAAAATTTCTACCATTTCTTTAAAAGAGGCTTTTTGTATAAACCCTCCAATAAAAGAAGCTATTAATATTAATATTCCAGGAGTTGTTAACCATACAAAAGTATATGGTTTAGCTCCCACACCAGTATATATATTAACTGATGTCCTTACTTCGCTTAATTTATTATATAAGCCTGGAAATAAAGGACTAATTCCTATTATTATGACTAATATTAATATAAATGGTGAAAAGGCTACTAATACACTTTTTAATTCAAACTTTTCTTCTCTTTTTGTTTCTTCATTATGTTTATAGAATTTTTTTGCTATAAAAATTGTAACTAATAAAGAAACTATTGATCCTAAAACTGCTGGTAATTCAGGGCCTAAAAATTTTGCTACAAGGACTTGAACTATGCCAAAGGAAAGACCAGAGGCTAAAGTTATACCAAAGACTCCTTTTATCCCCTTTAAACTTTTTTCAGTTAAAGCTACCAAGGCAAATGGGATTAATACCACAAAGAGAAATAATTGTAGTACTACATAATAACTTAAGGATTCTATAGGAATTCCTGATACATTAGCTAAGGTTATAACAGGAAGACCAATTGCTCCAAAGGCTGTGGGAGTTGTATTAGCCACTAAGCATATAACAGAGGCAAAAAAAGGATTAAATCCTAAGGCTGCCATTATTCCAACTGGAATAGCAACGGCCGTTCCAAAGCCTGCCACAGCTTCTAAAAAGCCCCCAAATCCCCATGCTAATATAAGAACTAAAATTCTTTTGTCATCACTAACACTTATTAACATTGATTTGATTACTTCCATGGCCTTTGTGTGAACTACTAAGTTATAAGTAAATACTGCCGCTATAATAACTATCATTATTGGCCATATTCCTAAGGCAATACCTTCTAAGGCTGCCGTTAAGGAGTCTATAGTAGGCATTTTCCAAATGAATATGGAAAGTAAAATGGTAATTATTAAAGCTATGGGACATATTTTATGAGCTGGAATTTTAAGAACTCCTAAGCCTATAATTAGGATTATTATAGGTATAAGAGCAAGAAAAAACATAAGATACGTATTCAATTCTTTCACCCCTCATAATAACTTTTATACCATAAAAAATTTTGGTATGACCAATTTTCTTTTATAAAATATAGCATATTATTTTAATATGCTATATTGATATTTATTACTAAAAGTCTCTTTTTATACCCTAATTTAACCTTATACCTTTTAGATATTTTAGTCAATTTTTACAGTTATTATATAGGCTTATAATAGGTTAAAATTCACTTTAATTTTAGATAAAGTTTCTATTACTAAATATTTTTCTTTATTAATTGGAAATGCTCTTGCATATGTTTATATGCAGAATAAGCATCTCTATTTTTTATAGCTAAATATATTTTTTCATGAAAATCTAATAGCTTTCCTCTATTTCTCTCATCACTTAAAATAGCTCTTCTTCCTTCACTTATAAACTTATCAACTAACTCAGATACCCCTTCTAACAAATTAGTTATAAGTACATTATTTGCTCCTTTAACAATTATGCTGTGAAATTCGCTATCAATTTTAACATTCTCTTCTTCATCTCTAGATGTCTTAAACCTCTCCACAAGTTCACCAAGCTTTTTTAATTCTTCATCAGATATTCTCATTACAGATAAAAATATAGTAGACAATTCTAAAACTTCTCTTAATTCAAATATATCTTTATTTGTTCCATTTTGAAGCATAAATACTATTGAAAGCGGTTCTAATAATACATCATCAAACTCTTCTCTTATATAATTACCTGCTCCCTGTCTACTTTCTATTAATCCTACAACCTCTAAAGCTCTCATAGCTTCTCTTATAGAAGTTCTGCTTACTTGAAGCTCTTCTGCCATAACTCTCTCTGTAGGAAGCTTATCTCCTTTTTTTATCTGTCCTACTCTAACCATTTCTTTTATTTGATCAACAACCTGCTCATAAACTTTCATGTTTTTAACTGGTTTAAACATCCTAACAATCCTTTCTAAATAAAGCCTTCTAGCTTTTCTGATCTTCTATATGACTTGTTTATTATATCTTTTGGATAACCTATATATTCTAGTAATTTTATAGCATTTCTAGTTTTAGATACTCCTCTTTTTAGCTTATAATCAAAACTTAATCCATTCTTGCTATCAACATTTTCGCTAAAATAATAAAACTCATAACTTTCTTTTAATATGTCAACTAATTCTCTATCATGAGTAGCAACTATAGAAATACTGTTTTTATTATTGATATAAGTAAGAATTTCTGCTGAAGCTGATATTCTCTCTATCGGATTTGTCCCTCTAAAAATCTCATCAATTGCACAAAATACTGGTAAATCTTTATCTAAGGCTCTTATTATTCTTAAAATTGATTCTGCTTCAGCCATGTAAAAACTTTTACCAACACTTAAATCATCATTTGGACTAATTGAAGTAACTATATTAAATATTGGCCCCTCATATTTTTCTGCTAAAACAAAATTAAAGGCTTGAGCAAAAAGCATATTTACTCCTAACATCCTTAAAAAAGTTGATTTACCTGACATATTAGTTCCAGTAAGAACAATTCCTCTCTTACTCATGTTTATGGAGTTAGCCACTGGATTTTCTATAATTGGGTGTATTCCATTTTTTATTTCTAATGTTGTTTCTCTTATGAATTTAGGTCTAGTTATCTTATCCTTTTTTTCTTCTTCATAACTTCCAATAGATATTATTGCTTCCATTTCACCTAATGTTTTATAAAGGCTTAAAATTGAATCTTTATTTTTCTCTATTGAATCAGCAATTTTATAATATGCAGTTTCTTCTAGTAAAAATAATACGGATATAAATTCAAATACTCCACCCCACATATTAATAAAGCTAATCATTATAGTATTTCTATCTATTGATTTTAAATCTTTTAAGTTTTCTCTTATCTTTATATTAAAAGACTCTAAATTTTTATCATTAATTTTAACTATCTGCTTAGATGCCTTTATTACTCTTCTTAAATACATAAGCCCATTAGCCTTAATTCTGTCTCTTTCCTTACTATTTATATAAATATTAACGAAGGTTACAGCCATTAAGCCAAGCATTGCACTTACGCTTACAAAGATTGCAGTAAGTATTAATATTAAAGGTAATATCTTTCCTGTAATTGTATAAAAATAATATTTAAACTTATTAGATTCTATTAGCTTTTCATTAATCATATCTAACAAGCTATTCTTTTTATCTCTTCCTAACTCAAAAAATATCCACATAATCTTAAATCTTACTTCTTCGTTTTCTTTAAAGTACTCTATTTCTTCTCTTCTCTTATTTAACTTTTTTTCATCATTTAGTGGATTTCTAAGCATTGAATAAAGGGAAGCTTCTCCTAAACTACTATAATTTCTATCTAATTTTGAATAAACCTTATCTAAATCTAAATCATTCCATGTTTGTTCATCTATATGGTATTCTTCTTTTTCGTTCATATCATATAGTGTTCTTATAGCTTTTAGGTTTCTCTTTTTATCCATTTCTACTGCATAGTCATGCTTTAATACTTTTAACAACCTCTTATCCATATAAAACTCCTTACCCTAAAAAAATTTGATGGTTTTATTATATCTTCTTTTACAATAAAAGTGAAATTTTAACCAATTATGATATAATTTATAAACTTTAATTTAAAAAAACTTATATGATAAGTAGTTATTAAAATATATAAAAATTTAGCTTTCTATTAAAACTTAGTATTAAAAAGTATAAAGTTTAAAACTTTAAACCCAAGTTCAAATACTTCATTTACATCAACTTGAGAAAAATCATGGCCACTATTTTCTAAGGTAAGTATTTGAATATCATTACCCATATCCTTGCTCTTATTATATAAGTTCATTGAATTACTGTATGGAACCAATTTATCTTGACGTCCATGAACTATTAAAGTCTTTGGTAAGTTAGGCTTAACATAATTTATTGGACTATATTTATCCATGTATTCTGTTATACTTTCTTCCCCTCTTAATTGCTTTTCAGTTTTCTCTATTGAATTATTTAAATCCCATGAAGCCATAGTCATGTCTAAGGCACTAAGTTCAGTTGGTCCAAAGAAATCTACAACATATTTAACCTTTGATGGATAGTTAGAGAGTTCCTTATCATCAACAAATTCATCTTCCCCACTATATGTGGCTAACAAGGATAAATGTGCCCCAGCAGAAGCCCCTATGACTCCTATTTCATCAGTGTTAAATCTATAAGTTTCTTTATTTTTATAAACCCATCTTATGGCATCCTTAACATCTGAAGCTTGTTTCTTAAAATCAACCTTATCAGTAGCAAGTTCATACCCTACACTTATTATGGTATATCCTTCTTTTCTAAAGGAATCTAAAAGAGGTGCTATAAGATCTGGTATTTCTTTGTTTCCATAAACCCAACTTCCTCCATGAACATAAAGAATTACTGGTGACCCATGTCTTAACTTCTTTTCTGGTCCATAAATATCTAAAGTCTGAGCTTTCCCATTAGTATCTTTATAAACTACATCCTTAAAATCCATATCCTCACTCATTTTAATGTTCTTTAAATCCTCAATACTAGGTGGGTTTTCCTTAAACTCTAAATACTCTTTTCCTATGTTTATATAAAAACCTATTTGTCCTCTAAAATAATAAGCTAAAGCTCCCATTATAATTATTAAACTTAGTAATATAACTCCTACTACTTTTAAAAATTTTTTCATTCTCTCCCTCCTTATAATTTTAATTTTTCCTATACTTCATTTAAATAATAACCTTAAATCATGGTAAATACACAATTATACTTACATCTATTTTAAATTATTTATATATTTAAAAAGAACAAATTAAAACTTTTAAATTTTAATTTGTTCTTTACTAAAATAATATCAAATATACTTATTTTATTATTTATAAAAAGGTTACGTTTTTATAAATTATTATATTATAACCTTTTATAAGCCTCTAATCCTTTTTTCATAAGAATTTTATATAAAATTAAGCTTACTATTAACAGAATACTTATATCTATTAAAAATACTATTATTGGACTTTTGGTAACAATTAAACCTATATTAAATCCTCCTATTACTAAGCAAATTAACATTACTAATAAGGGCTTAAAATTTTTACTATATAAATTCTTTGTATCTGTCCATTCTAACTTAGGTGATAAATAATCTAGAATCATTCCCCATAAAGATATTGCGACTATTGTTCCTATTTGTACTAATAAACTCATTACAATAACCAATGGAGATGCCTTTAAATAAATTAATATAGCTATTCCCAATATAAGTGCTAATCCATTTACTATAAAAGAAACTATAAGCTTAGATTGAATCTGTACCTTATAATCTACTGGAATGTATTTTGATATAAATATTTCTTTTCCTTCTCTACTTAAGGCTGTTGATGCAACTGAGTTACCTGCTATGGTTAAGGCTGTAACTATAAAAGTCGCTGCCATTATTATTGTATCCTTTGCTAACTGAGTATCCCCTGCTAAAATATTTCCTTTTATAAAGAAAATAAATATAAATATAGGCATATAAACAATCATAACAACACAGTTTATAAAGTTACTTGGATCTCTTAATATTGTTCTAATCTCTCTTAATATCATTGTTTTTCTTACTGAACTTCTTACAACAACCTTATCCTTATTATTTTCTAGTATATTCTTTCTCTCACTATATACATTTAAATTTCTACTTAGTATCTTTTTATACATTAATTTTCCTAAGAAATATGCAATTATTAAAGCTACTATTGATATAAGAATTAAAAGGCCTAAATTTAATAATCCCTTTAAAGAATTGCTATAAAGTAATGCTTTTACACTAAAGATAGTAGTTATGAATATTTTATTAGTTAAATCCACTAATGCTGTCTTATTTTTTAATGCCACTGAAACATTCTCTGAATTTAATCCTGTTGAATTTAAAGAATATACTCCTAAAATTAAGACTATTCCTAATGTACCAAATATTATTTTAAAAGCATTTTGATATTTAGATACATTTATGAAACTCATTAAAATCATAGTTATTAATATACAAAATATTACTATTATAATTGGAGCAAATAAATAAACTGGAATAATCATAAGAAAATAAGAAAATCCCATTTTAGCATTTAGCCCAAAAGATATTAAGGGAATTATTGTAATACTTAAATAGATATACATATCCACTAAACATGTTATGAATTTTCCTATCATTATTTCACCACTTTTAAATGGTAATGGCATTAAGGGTTCTATATCCTGTGAAAAGAAAAATGAATCTAAAATATCATAAACTCCTAAAACCAATAAAGTTAGTGATCCAATTAAAAATATAATTGAAAGAAGATATCCTTCTTGTCCAATACTAGCAAAGTTAGGGTACATAGAATCTATCATATTAGCTATAGGTGTAGATATTCCTATTATTATTAAGATATACATAACTATAGCTAGATTTCTAGATTTTATGTTACTAGAAGCATTATAAAAAGAGTTTCCTATAAAATATTTTAATAATAATTTAATTCTATTCATTTTCAGTAATCTCCAAGAACATTTTTTCTAGTGATTCATCACCTTTAAATTCTTCTTTTAACTCTTCTAATGTACCTACAAAAATAAGTTTCCCTTTTTTTATTATGCCTACCCTATCACATAACTTTTCTGCAACTTCTAAGACATGTGTAGAAAATAATACAGTATTCCCTTCACTTGCATGTTCTCTCATCATCTCTTTTAATATATAAGAAGATTTTGGATCTAATCCAGTTAAAGGTTCATCTAATATCCAAATACTAGGCTTATGAATTAAAACACCCATTATTATTATTTTTTGTCTCATTCCATGAGAATAACTTTGAATTTTATCTCCCAAAGCATTAGTTATTTCAAACCTTTCAGCTAATTCTTTAATCCTGTCTTCTCTATCTGACTCACTAACATTATAAACATCTCCCATAAAATTAAGATACTCTATACCTTTATATCTTAAAAACATATCTGGACTATCAGGAACATATCCAAATTGCATTTTAGCTTCTACAGGATTTTTGTTTATATCAATATTATTTATTTTTATTTCTCCCATAGTAGGCTCTGTTATTCCTGTAATCATACTTATTGTAGTAGTCTTTCCAGCTCCATTTGGTCCTAATATACCAAATATCTCACCATCTTTAATTTCTAGATTTAAATTATCTACAGCTTTTATTCCCTGTGTGTACTCCTTATTAATCCCTTTTAAACTAATCAATATTTCAATCCTCCTTAACCTTTTAGTAACATTATTTTAACACAATATATATACATATTATAGTTTTAAATACAATTTTAACCACCTAAATCTTAATGCTTAATAAAGTCTTTAATTTTAGTTTATCTTTAGACAAAAACTTCTTTCATAAATATATGCTCTATTTATGTGAAATAATAAAAAGAAGCTTGATAAATTTGTATAAATTTATCAAGCTTCTTTTTAAATTATATTTAATTAAGATTCTCTAGCGTAAGCTATACCTACACTCTTAACTCCTACATGTACACCTATAACTGCACTTATTTCACCAATCATAGAGTCTAAATCTAATTCTTCTTTAAGTCTCTTAGCTAAATCTTTAGCTTCATCTTCAGCTAATATATGACATACAACTGCTTGCTTTATTCCTTTTTCCTTTAAATCCTGTTTAACAACTTCTACAATCTTATCTATTGCTCTCTTTTTAGTTCTAACTTTATCCATTACAACAACAGCGCCCTCTTTAACTGTTAGAATTGGATTTATCTTAAGCATTTTTCCAAATAAAGCTGCTGCTCCACCTATTCTACCACCTTTTTTAAGGTTCTCTAAAGTACCTGGAACAAATATTATCTCTGATTCTTCTATAGTATTTCTAACTATTTTTGAAACCTGGTCAAAATCTTTTCCCTCTTGAGCCGCCTTAGCTCCTTCTAACACACCAATTCCAAGTGCCATTACTGAAGTTTGAGAATCTATAAGATCAATCTTAACATCAGGATATTTTTCTAAAATCATATCTTTTATTATATGTGATGTTGTGTATGTTCCACTTAATTTAGATGATATAAACGCTGCGACTATATCATGACCATCCTTAGCAAATTTTTCAAAAGCATTATAAAACTCATCCATTGGTGGTTGAGATGAAGTTGGAAGTTTATCACATTTAGCTAATTCATCATAAAAAGCTTCACTATCTATATCAACTTCCTTATAACTTTCTCCATTCATTATAACGCTTAAAGATACTATCTCTACTCCGTACTTTTCTGCTAAATCTTTTGGTATGCAACTAGTGCTATCTGTAATTACTTTAACAGCCATATATTCCTCCTAAAACTTAAATACATTCTTTCAGCTCTTTTAGATTTCCCTATAAAATTAAACATTAATATCTATTTAATTAACTCTAATAGTGCTTTTAATTATATACTTATGTTTTTTTTATTTGTATTATATTTTATCTCGTTTTATGTTTATTTTTATAATCTATTATCCATTTTAACATCTAATTTAAATTTGTAAAACTCTTTTCAATACAATAATTACTTTAATAAACATAATTATGTAAATACATCTAAAAAAATCTTTATTTAGAGTTTTCTTTTAAATCTTTTATTATATCTCTAAGTTCAGCAGCTCTTTCAAATTGAAGATTCTTAGCTGCTTCCTTCATTTCTTCCTCATATTGCTCTATAAGTTTTTCTACTGGAATATCTTTCTTAGCTGCCTTTTTAACTTCGCTTTCATAGTTTTCTTTTTCTTCTGAAACCTTAGTAGCTTCAATTATATCCCTAACTCCTTTGATTACAGTAGTAGGGGTAATATTATGTTCCTCATTATACTCCATTTGAATAACTCTTCTTCTTTCAGTTTCCTTAATAGACTTATCCATGGATTTTGTAATATTATCTGCATACATTATTACTTTACTTTCTGAGTTTCTAGCTGCTCTACCTATGGTTTGTATTAAGGAAGTTTCAGATCTTAAAAATCCCTCTTTATCAGCATCTAATATTGCAACTAAAGCAACCTCAGGTATATCTAAACCTTCCCTTAAAAGGTTTATACCTATTAATACATCAACCTCTCCAAGTCTAAGTTCTCTTATTATCTTCATTCTTTCTAAGGTATCTATATCTGAATGCATGTATGTAGCTTTAACATTTAAGTCTTTTAAATACTTAGTTAAATCCTCAGCCATTCTCTTTGTAAGAGTTGTTATAAGAACTCTAAATCCTCTTTGTACAGTTCTTTGAATCTCACCATAAAGATCATCAATTTGTCCATGTATAGGTCTTATTTCAATTACAGGATCTAAAAGTCCTGTAGGTCTTATTATTTGTTCCGCCACAATCTCAGAATGATCCAGTTCATACTCTCCTGGAGTAGCACTTACAAAGACTACTTGATTTATTTTGCTTTCAAATTCACTAAATTTAAGAGGTCTATTATCAAATGCACAAGGTAGTCTAAATCCAAAGTCAACTAAAGATGTCTTTCTAGATCTATCCCCAGCATACATTGCCCTAACTTGAGGTAGTGTAACATGGCTTTCATCTATAAACATTAAGAAATCATCTGGGAAATAATCAAGTAAAGTTTGAGGTGGAGTTCCTGGCATTCTTCCATCTAATATTCTTGAATAGTTCTCTATTCCTTGACAATATCCCATTTCTCTAATCATTTCTATATCATAATTTGTTCTCTGCTTTAACCTTTGTGCCTCTAATATTTTATCCTCAGCTGTAAGAACTTTTAATCTATCTTCAAGTTCATCTTCTATTACCTTTATTGATTTTTCTAAGGTTTCCTCAGAGGCAGCAAAGTGAGATGCTGGAGTTATACTAACATGTTGTCTTTCCCCAATTATATTTCCTGTAAGAACATCAAACTCTCTTATTCTATCTATTTCATCTCCAAAGAACTCAATTCTAATACCCTTAGAAGAGGAAGATGAAGGAATTATATCTAAATTATCTCCTCTTACTCTAAATGTTCCCCTTGCAAAGTCTATGTCATTTCTTTCATATTGTATTTCTATAAGTTTCTTAATAACTTCATCCCTGTCTTTAATCATACCTGGTCTTAAAGATATTGTAAGCTTTTTATACTCTTCTGGATTACCAAGTCCATATATGCAAGAAACTGAAGCAACTATTATTACATCTCTTCTCTCTAAAAGTGCAGAGGTAGCTGAGTGACGAAGTTTATCAATCTCGTCATTAATAGATGCATCCTTCTCTATAAAAGTATCTGTTTGAGGTACATAAGCCTCTGGTTGATAGTAATCATAATATGAAACAAAATATTCTACTATATTATCTGGAAAGAATTCCTTAAATTCAGCACAAAGTTGAGCTGCCAATGTCTTATTATGAGCTAAAATAAGGGTTGGTTTTTGAGTTCTTTCTATGATATTTGCCATAGTGAATGTTTTTCCTGATCCTGTAACTCCTAAAAGAGTTTGCCCTCTATTACCATTTTCAATAGACTGAACTAAAGTATCTATTGCTTTAGGCTGATCCCCTGTAGGTTTAAATTTTGATTGTATTTTAAATTCTCCCATAATTTTTTCCCTCCTAACTATAAAAGGCTGTATCTTAAAACACTTCTCACCTTAATAGGTGAATCTTAGATACAGCCAAGTTAACCATTATTTATTTTTTACTTCTTCATCCTTACTGGCTTTTTTCAATTTTTCTAAAAATTCATCTATCTCTTTATCAAAGGATATTCCCTTAGGAACTAACACTATGCCAAACTGCTTTCCTCTATCCTCGCCTGTAATTGTATGCTTCTCAATATTTCCATTATTTTTTCTTATTTCAAGATCTAAACCATAAAAATTTCTCTTTATTGCCATAAATACTTCTTTTTCATTCTTAGGGATTTCTTCATTAATTTTAACTATTTTATCTCCACTTCTTAATCCCTTCTTGTATGCAATAGAATTTGGTAAAACATCTAAAATGCATATTTCATCATCATTTGAAAAATATAAAGGCTCTCTAAGAGACTCTAATTTTAGTTCCATTCTTATTCTAAGTTCATATAATAATGGAATTAAAATAATTAGTGCAATAGTAAAAACAAGGCTTTCTTTTAATAAATAAGCTAATATTATAACTACTATACCATATGCAATATTAATTAATCCAGATGTTATGGTCTTACATCTTTTACTTTGAGTAAACGTAGTTCCTTCATATGAAGTTGCTCCATAAGCTGCTAATGTTCCTAAGGCCGCAACACTCATTAGTGCTCTTGCTTTATCTCCATTAAAAAATGGTAACCACTGTGGTAAATCTTTAACTTCATTAATAATTGAATTTCCACTATTAGCTCCTAAAACAACTAATAAGCATAAAGGCAGTGCCCAAAATCTTTTAAAGCCAAATCCACCTAATAACTTTCCATCCTTTTGAGTAAAGATAGGTAAATAACCTTTGTCTCCATCTATCATTGCTAAGATACCCTCAACTATTGAAAAAACACCTATTAATACAATAATTGAAGTTAAATTAATAGAAAAACTAAAGCCCCTTCCAAAGTATTCAGTATTTTTACTTACTAAAACTCCTATAACCCCTAGCAAGGATGCTATATAAGGGAATTTAAGAAATCTATTTTTATATAAAACAGAAAATACTGATACTGTTAAAATAACATCTATTAAAGAACTATTTTCAAAGGTTACTCCTAAAATACTTAGTAATAAACTAGCTATTAGCCCTCCTAATATACCAATTAATATCTGAAGTAAAGTCATCTCAAGAGGAGATTGAATACTCCTCCCAAGCATTAACTTTTGCATAAAAGCTATCTTCCTATTTTTAAAATAAAATATTATAGCTATTACTATTAACATTAAAGACAAGGTAGGACTTACTAATGCATAAGATATACCTCTTATATTTTCTATAAGTAAATTCATTTTAAGTCCTCCAAAAATTTATTTATTTTATCTTTTCTTGTATGATTTCTAAGGCTTTTTCAAATTGAGGATCAGTACTTCTTGAATATGTCTTTTCTTTAAGCTCTTTTGGATATTCAACTGTAACATCTGGTCCTATACCCTTTTTGTGAATATTTTCTCCATTTGGAGTATAGTATTTTGAAATAGTTACCTTTAAAGCTGTACCATCTTTTTCTTGACCTATCTTATCTAAAACAACTTGAACTATTCCTTTACCAAAGGATGTTGTTCCAACTAGAGTTCCTAAATCATAATCTCTAATAGCTCCCGCAACTATTTCTGAGGCAGAAGCAGTACCTCCATCAATTAAAACTACTAAAGGCATTCCCTGTGCGATTCCGCCTTTAGATACACTTTCCTCTTTATTACCATACTTATCTATTGTAGACACTATAACCTTATCCTTTGGAACAAAGTTTGATACTAGGTCTACACATTCTTTCATAAATCCTCCTGGATTTCCTCTTAAATCAAGGATTAACCCCTTCATACCTTTCTCTTCTAAAGCTTTTAATTGAGTTTCAAAGTCTTTAGCTGTTCCCTCATCAAAAGCTAAAACTTCTATATATCCAATATCTCCATCAATCATTTCACTTTTAACGTTAACTGTTTTAATTACATCTCTCATAACATCAACGTCAAATTCGCCTTTACCTTCTCTATATAATGTTAATTTTATATTTTCTTTTGTAGTACCCTTCATCATTGAAACGGCTTTATCCAATTCATTTCCTGAAACTGGTTCTCCATTTACTTTTAAGATAATATCTCCAGTTTTTATTCCTGCTTTTTCAGCTGGCCCTCCTTGAATAGGAGAAATTACTACTATCTTACCATCCTTAACAGCTACTTGAATCCCAATTCCCATGTAGTTTCCTTGACTTTTTTCTTTAAAATCTGAAAATTCTTTTTCATTCATATAATATGTGTATTGATCACCTAAAGATGAAACCATACCCTTTATAGCACCTTCAGCTAATTTACTATCATCAATTTCTCCATCATACCATCTATAAAGCATTTCCCTTACTTCTAATACCTTTTTAAAATTTTCTGTATCATTTACCTTCTCTAATGAAGATTGAACTGCACTTACACTAGTTATAGGTAAAATACCAAAGGCAGTTAATCTATTCCCTGCATATACAGAAACACCAATTATTAAAGTTAAGGCAACACCCATGGCTAAAGCTCTGAATCCTTTTTTCTTCTTAAGATTTTTAATAATATTATTATATTTATTTTTTTCATCCTTATTGCGACTCATAAAAAACCACCCTTTCAAAAAAAAGCTTAAAATACGCTATATTTAAATAGTTTACGTATTTTAAGCTTTTTATATTCTATATTAGATATTAAACGTCTAAGAATTTTCTTAAAGCTATTATACTACCTATTGCACCAATAACAATACCTGCTAGTATAAACTGCCATGACATTGTTGTTAAAACATACATTGGTTGTACAAATTGTGGCATATATAGTGATGATGAAGATACAATTTTTCCATATAAGAAGTTATACCCTGCGAATAATAAAAGTGTTGAAAGAATACCACCTACAAGGCCGATTATAACCCCTTCTATTACGAAAGGCCATCTTATAAACCAGTCGGTTGCTCCAACGAATTTCATTATTCCTACTTCTCTTCTTCTTGAGTAAACTGTTATCTTTATTGTATTTACTATTAGGAATAGTGATACACCTACGAATACTACACCTAAAACTAATCCTACTGTATTAATAACTTTTACAAAGGAGTTTATAGTACCTATAAGCTCTTCGTCATTACCTACATCTTCTACACCAGCCATAAATTTATCATTAGTTTTCATAGCGCTTTCAACGCTTGAAGCTACTTCTGGGCTTTCTAATCTTACTATGTATGAAGCTGGTAATGGGTTATTTTCTTTGCTATATCCAGCTAAAATCTCTTTATTATAATCACTTGAACCTTCCATCTTTGCAAAGGCTTGATCTTTAGATTCAAATTCTACTTCTTTTACCCCTTGAACAGTCTTAAGTTTTGCTTCAACTGCATCCCTTTGCTCTTGTGTTACGTCATCTTTAAGGAAAACCTTAACCTCAACTTTGTCTTGAACATCTGTAACCCCATTTTTAACATTTAAAGCAGTTAATAAAAATGCTCCAAATATAAATAATGTAGTAAGAACAGTTGCTATAGAAGCTATACTTATTGTTCTATTTCTCTTTAAACTTTTGAAAGCATCTGATATGAAATATCCTATAGTACTAAACTTCATATTCATATCCTCCTTTCTGAACATCACTAACTACTTCACCTTTATCTATAGCTATAACCCTCTTTTTCATTGAGTTAACTATTTCTTTAGCATGAGTAGCCATAACTACTGTTGTTCCTGCCTTGTTTATATCATCTATTAATTCCATAATTTCTTTAGCTGTTTCTGGGTCTAAGTTACCTGTTGGTTCGTCAGCTATTAAAACTTTTGGATTATTAACGATAGCTCTTGCTATTGAAACCCTTTGTTGCTCTCCTCCTGATAATTCAGTTGGGAACATTTTATATTTATTAGATAATCCAACTAGTGATAATACCATTGGAACTCTCTTTCTTATTTCTTTTGGTGAAGCCCCTACTACCCTCATTGCAAAGGCAACATTTTCATAAACATTAAGAGTTGGTATTAATCTAAAGTCTTGGAATACCATTCCTATTTTTCTTCTATGATAAGGTATTTGTCTTCTTTTTATTTTAGATAAATCTTCGTTTCCCATAACTATGTTTCCAGTTGACGGCTCAACTTCTTTTAATAACATTTTTATGAAAGTTGACTTACCAGCACCACTCGGTCCAACTAAGAATACAAACTCACCTTTATCAATATTTATATTGACATTTGTAAGTGCTTTGACATTCTTATTATAGACCTTGCTAACATTCCTAAATTCTATCATTGTTAACACTCCTTAATAACTTTTTTCTACTCAACAAATTAAAATCTAAACAAATATTTAGAAAATATATATATAAATTTACCCGATTGCTATCAACACTAATCTATTTTACTATTTTACCCTACTTTTCTACATTAATCTACTTAATTTTTGTTAATATTTCATACCTTAATGTAAAGCATCTTAATTATATCATAACAAAGTTCTACATTTCTACTAAATCAAGAAAACCTTCTCCAAAGACTTCTTTAGAATCATTTACTGTTATAAAGGCTCTTGGATCTATTTCCTTAATTTTCTTCTTAAGACTTATAAACTGTCTTCTATTTACTACTACATAAAGTATTATTACAGGTTCCTTTGAATATCCTCCAGTACCTTCTATTTTAGTACATCCTCTTTCAATTTCTTTCATTATTACCTGAGAAATCTCTTCACTTTTTTCACTAATTATTAAAAGTTGTTTACATGAGTTAAAACCTTCTATTATTTTGTCAATCAATATTCCCATTATAAAAACACCAATTAATCCAAATAAGGCTTTATCAACTCCAAATACTAGAAGTGCACATACTACAACAACACAATCTGCACATAAAAGTGATTTTCCTATTTCAATATGTAAATACTTATTTAATATTTTAGCTACAATAGCTGTTCCCCCTGTTGAGGAATTTTGGCTAAACACTAATGCTATTCCAAAGGCTCCAACTACGCTACCAAAGATAGTAGCTAAAAGCATATTTTCTGTTACTGCAAAAGTTGGTAAAAAGCTTTCTATTAAACTTATTGTTATGGATAATCCAAAGGCTGCATATATACTACGTCCTCCAAAACTTCCACCTATAAGCCAAAATGCTAAAGCAAATAATATAACGTTAGCAACATTCATAAACATTCCTTGTGATATACCTGTTATCTTATTAACAACTAAAGCTAAACCTGATACTCCACCAGCAGCAATATCATTAGGATAATAAAAGTATTCTAAAGATATAGCTAAAAGAATTACTCCTAAAGTAATTATTCCATACTCTTTTAATGTTTTCATACTAATCTTCATTTTAAAAACCCCCTCTTAAATAGATTTATATTTAATTTGCTCTCCCCATTTTAAATTTAATTATTAATTCATCATTTATATTATTGCCCTCAATTTTTAATATTAACATTTATATTCATATTTTGGCAATAAAATTCAAATTAATACTTTTTTTGTATTTTTATGTATAAAGAAAAAGCAGCATGAGAAAAATTACTCATGCTGCTTCTTTTTTTATATCTTATAGATTATCTTTTTAAGCTCATTGCTTTCTTAGCAGCCTTAACTGCTTCTTCAGAAGTTAATCCATAAGCCTTTAATAATTGGTCTGGTTTACCACTTTCTCCGAATGTATCTTTAACACCAACTCTAACTACTGGTACTGGATATTCTCCTCCAACAACCTCAGCTACAGCTGATCCTAATCCTCCGATTATATTATGCTCTTCTAATGTAACTATTGCTCCAGTTTCTTTAGCAGCTTTTAATATAAGCTCTGAATCTATTGGTTTAATAGTATGAATGTTTATTAATCTAGCGTTAATTCCTTCTTTAGCTAAAGCTTCAACAGCTTCTATAGCTACATCAACCATTATACCTGTTGCAAATAATGTTACATCATTACCTTCTTTTAATTCTATACCTTTTCCAATTTCAAATTTGTACTCTGGTCTATCATTTATTACATTAACTCCTGCTCTTCCTAATCTTACGTAGCAAGGTCCATTGTATTCAGCAATAGCTCTTATTGCAGCTTCTGTTTCAACTGCATCTGATGGGCATATTACTGTCATGTTTGGTATACTTCTCATTAAAGATAAATCTTCTATAGCTTGGTGTGATGCTCCATCTTCACCAACTGTTAAACCAGCATGAGTAGCACATATTTTTACATTTAATCTTGGGTAACATATTGAGTTTCTTATTTGCTCAAATGCTCTTCCAGCAGCAAACATAGCAAATGTACTAGCAAATGGAATTTTTCCACAAGTTGATAAACCTGCTGCTACTGACATCATATTTCCTTCTGCAATACCCATATTTATGAATCTTTCTGGACATGCTTTTTTGAAATCAGCAGTTTTAGTTGATTTTGAAAGGTCTGCGTCTAAAACTACTATGTTTTTATTTTCGTTAGCTAAAGCAGCTAATGCTTTTCCGTATGCTTCTCTAGTTGCTATTTTTTTCGCCATTAGTTGTCCCCTCCGATCTCTTTTATAGCTTGCTCACATTGCTCTTTAGTTGGAGCTGTTCCATGCCAAGCTGCTTCATTTTCCATAAATGAAACACCTTTACCTTTTACTGTGTTACAAACTATGCAAGTTGGTGCTCCTTTTGTACTCTTAGCTTTTTGTATAGCATTTATTATTTCTTCATAATCATGTCCGTTTATAACTATTACATTCCATCCGAAAGCTTCGAATTTCTTGTCTATTGGACATGGACTCATTACTTCTTTAATGTCACCATCTATTTGTAATCCATTGAAGTCAACGAAAGCAGTTAAGTTGTCTAGTCTGTAGTGAGCTGCTGACATAGCTGCTTCCCAAACTTGACCTTCTTCTAACTCTCCATCTCCTAAAATAGTAAATACTCTGTAATCTTTGTTGTCTAATTTACCAGCTAATGCCATACCTACAGCTGCTGATATACCTTGACCTAAAGAACCAGTTGACATATCGATTCCTGGTAAGTCGTTCATATTTGGATGTCCTTGAAGGTTTGAACCAAATTTTCTTAATGTTGTTAATTCTGCTGGATCAAAATATCCTCTTCTTGCTAAAGCACTATATAATACTGGTGCTGCATGTCCTTTTGATAAAACGAATCTATCTCTATTTGGATCCTTTGGATTTTTTGGATCAATATTCATTTCATCGAAGTATAAAATTGTTACTATATCTGCGATTGATAAAGATCCACCTGGATGTCCTGATGCTGACTCAGTAAGCATAGTTACTATGTCTTTTCTTATAACCTTAGACATGCTTTTTAACTCTTGTATCTTGTTGCTCATAATGACCTCCTGTACATTTATGTAAACTTTTTTAAAATATTGTTTTACCTTTTTGCCAAGTTCATTCTATCACAAAAAATTGATTTTTCATATAGTAATTTTTTATTTATGCTAATCTTTTTGTGCTTTTTGCTTTCATTAAGAGTACTCTAATACCCTATTAGACTATTCTATTTCTCTTTGATTTTTATGGCTTAAACTGATCTTTTTAATATTAAAGACTATAATAGTATATCCTGGATAAATTTTTATATGAAAAAGTTTTAATTAGAGTATCACATTTATAGCTTTAATACTATACAGAAATTATATCGATTACAGTTAATTATTTTTTTAAATTTTATATATTATTAGCTAAAAAATATTGAAAAATTCCTTTTTAAGAGTAAAAAATTAAGGCTATGATTAAATATTTAATCATAGCCTAAGTTATCTAATTATTGTAAATTTAAACTTATTAACAGAGATTTATTTACTTTTTTCATATCATCCTCTGTCATATGTCCAATTTTCTCTTTTAATCTCTTCTTATCTAAAGTTCTTATTTGTTCTAAAAGAACAACAGAATCTCTATTTAACCCATATTCCTCAGAAGAAATTTCTACATGTGTAGGCAATTTTGCCTTATTTATTTGTGAAGTTATAGCCGCAACAATTACAGTTGGACTATACCTATTTCCTATATCATTTTGTATTATTATGACTGGTCTTATTCCCCCTTGCTCTGATCCAACAACTGGACTAAGGTCAGCATAAAATATATCCCCTCTTTTTACATTCAAACTAGCCATTTATATCACACTCCGCAAAGCCATGTCTCATATTCTATTTGATCAAAGTATTCTACAGAAGTTCCTTCTTCAGCATATTGTGAATTTATTAAAGCCATAGCCTTATATCCTTCCTTCATTGCTTCGTAAAAGTCGTCTTCTTTTTTGTCCTCACTATATGTTATTATATTTCTTCCTTTTAATTGACTAAAATTTTCGATTTTCTTTTCTTTTTTTGAATCTTGTTTATTAATCTTTGATACTGACATGTACATCACTCCTAAATGCAAAAAGAGTTATAAAATTATGTATAGATTATATTACAAAATATGCCACCTTGTCAAAGATTTCATCTTATGCAAATGATATTTTTTGACATAATATTTATTATTAAATTTGTTTACTATTATTTTTTCTTAATAAAATATATTAAATATGTAGAATTATACTTAAATATAAATAATTTACAACATTTAATATTGTGATTGCTAAAAAAGCAATCACAATATTAATTTTAATTTTTAACTTTACTAAAGTTATTGAACTTTATAGAAACACTCTCTGAATCATCCCTATCATAAATTGTAGCTTCTTTAGGAACTTTTTTCTTTGCATCTATAATCATTACTTCTCTTGAAAAATTTTCATTCCCATTTAAATTTTTAAACTCTAGTATTATTTCAGACTTCTCATTTTCATCATTCCACTTGTAAGTAAATTCATGTTCTTCATTACATAAATCCTTTAATTCATTTATGAACATAAATCTATAGAACTGATCATAGTCTCTTCCAACTTCATAAGTCTTTTCATCTTTAACGTAGTTTATTATTATTTTGTCCTTTTCAAATAATTGTTCTCTATCATCTAAAACAATTTTTGTGCCAACTTCTTCGTCATAATAAATTCTACCTTTTTCTTGGAACTGACCTCTAGAATTTTTAACATCATATATTATTTCTGTTTCATAAGATTCTATAGAAAACATATCTTCCAATATATCTTCTGGTGTTAAATTATAAGTTCTTTGATAGATAGCTAGTCCACCTATAACCCCTAAGATTATAATTAATAGTATTATGAGTATGGCATTTCTTTTACCCTTCATGAAAATCCTCCCAATGAAACCTTATACCTTACATACTATTAATTAGTAATCCTTTTTATTCTAAAAGCTAATCAATTCTTTAATTTTATTAGGAATATTTTTTATAATTTCCATAGCACTTACTGTGAAATTCTCCTTGGATAATTCATCACCTATGTACCCATGTATATATGCTCCTAAAATAGCCGCATCAAAACTATTTACTCCTTGAGATATTAATGAAGTTATAATTCCTGTTAATGTATCTCCCATTCCCCCTGATGCCATAGCACTATTTCCAGTAGGATTCACAAATACTTTATCCCCATCAGTTATTATTGTATTATATCCTTTTAATAGAACTGTAACTCCATTTTCTTTTGCAAATCTTTTAGCAATTCCAATTCTATCTCTTTCAACATCTTTAATCTCTATACCTAATAATCTTGCCATCTCTCCTGGATGGGGTGTTAATACTATGTCCCCTTTAAATTCTTTTAAAATGGATTTTTTTCTCTCTAATACATTTATTCCATCTGCATCTATGACAAGAGTTCCACTATAAAGATTGCATATATTATTTAACACTTCAAATGTTAAATCATTATTACCCATACCTGGGCCAAAAGCAATTACATTTGCCCCACCAATAAATTCTTCGTATTCTTCTTTAGAATTATATGTTCCTGTCATTCCTTCGTTTAACTTAATAGATAATTCACTTTGGACATCTTTATGAGTAAAAACTGTAACTAAACCAGCTCCAGTCTTTATGGCTGCTTGCCCTACCATGTAAGCAGCTCCAATAAATCCTTTATGTCCAGCAAATATCAATGATCTTCCATATGTACCTTTATGACCATATTTATTTCTATAAGGAAATTTATTTCTTATGTACTCTCTATCTGTAAATCTCATATTATCTGAGTTTTTATAAACTATACACTTAGGTATTCCTATATCTACAATTTTTAAATCGCCTAAATATTCAAAGCTTTTGTAATTTAAAAATCCTAATTTATAAACCTGAAAACTTATAGTTTCATTAGCCTTAACAGCTATTTCACAAATACTACCATCATCTGAATTTATACCTGATGGAACATCTATAGAAACTGTAAATTTACTATTTTCATTTATACATTTTATAGCCTCAAAATATATTCCAGAAATATCCTTATTAAGTCCAGTTCCAAAAATACCATCAATAAGTATTTCACTATTTATTATGTTATTTTTTAGTATCTCTAAATCCTTATTATTAGAGATACCCTTTATATAGCAACCTAGCTTTTCTAATATAGTAAGATTAGTTTTATAATCTACAGACCCCTCTTTTTCTTTCTCTAATATATGTACATAAACTTTTTTACCTTTATTTAATAGATGTCTTGCAATACCTAAGGCATCACCACCATTATTGCCTCTTCCAGAAATAATAGTAAAACTTTCTTTAGTTAAATCTATATTTTCTAAAAATTTAATTATGGCATTTTCCATTAAAACTATGCTTGGCATATTAAACTTTTCTATATAATCTTTATCCATATTTCTTATGCTATTAGAACTACATATTTCCATAATATTCACCCTCCAAAACAGAATAGGCAATTGCACTACTATTATTATGAGAGATACTTAAATGTACCCTTAGTGAATTATTATTTCTAACTAATTTATTTCCTATTAAATTTGCACCATTATGCAAAATAACTTCAGGTTTTCCTAATTCATTTCTAAGAATTTCAATATCTTTAAAAGAGAATCCCCTTATACCAGTTCCTAAAGCTTTACTTACAGCTTCCTTAGCAGCAAAATTTCCAGCTATAACCTCACTATTCATGTTTCTACTAATAAAATAATCTATTTCTCTTTCAGTAAATAACTTACTTAAAAAATTTTTATTATTTTGAATAGCTTGTCTAACTCTTTCTATTTCAATGATGTCCACACCAATACCTATTATCATAGAGATCCTCTCCCTTAATCATTAATATATTTATCTACTATGATACTACTAGAAAGCAAAATCAGCCACACAGTTATCAACGTCTTCACCTATAACATCAATTAGATGTATAGGTGATACTTCGTACTTATGCAATTTATCCACTAATACTTCTACCTTATCTTTATTTGGAGATATCTTATCAACTGAATCTCTTTCTATATTAATTAAATCTGAATCCTTAAAATCTTTTCTTTCAACTTCTATTCCATACACTGTTGTTCCCTTAAAACAACTTTCTATTAATCTATAACAGAATTTGTAACATTTATCTTCTAAATTTATTTCCTTATACAGATTTTTTACGATTTTCATTTAATTTCCTCCCTATTTCCCCTAATCTTATATAAATGTAAACCTTAATCACCTTTATCTTATCACCTTTATAAAAAAAAACATGTCAAATCATGCACATATAAACATATTTTTTATCGTTATTTAACGACATAAGTCTCTTAATAGAAACCCAAATTTCATTTTTTTTGTATTTTTCTGTGAAAATTTCTTCTTTTTTATCTTTATTTTTTTATCTTTTCATAATTTAGTAATAAATTTTATGAAAACGATGTAAATTCTATAATTTATCCACTTATTATGTAATTAGTTATATTTATGAAAATATCTAATTATGTAATAATTCTTCCTGTAATCGTTATACATAAATTAAATATTAGGGGGATTTTTTATGACTAACAAACAAAAAATGCGTAAGCGTAGAAGGGCTTTACTTTGTGTTTTTGCAGCATTTGCATTTTCTTTTAATCCTTTAGGAAAGATAGCTTACGCAACACCTAAACAAGATACAAGTGTTGTAAACTATGTGAAAACTCAAGAAGAAACTTCAAACTCAATTCAGAATCAACCAATCTCATCTTATTGGTATCCAGAAGATTTATTAAAATGGAGTGCTAACAATGATAAAGATGCAAAGTTTAATAAAAGCACAGTTCCATTAGCAAAAAGAGTCGAAAAAGATAAACTTGATACTATTAATGACACTCAAAATAAAGATGTTAAAGTTGTAGCAATTTCAATAATGAATGCTAACACTAGTGGTAATCCATCACAAGGTTCAAATAAATTTAGTGCTAATACATTCTCTTATTGGCAATACATAGATAAATTAGTTTACTGGGGTGGATCAGCTGGAGAAGGATTAATAGTTCCTCCAAGTCCAGATGTTACTGACTCAGCACACAGAAATGGGGTTCCTGTTTTAGGTACTGTATTCTTCCCTATGACAGCTCATGGTGGAAAAATGGAATGGTTAAATAAATTCCTTGAAAAAGATGCTAATGGAAACTTCCCTATAGTAGATAAATTAATTGAAGTTGCAGAAAACTATGGCTTTGATGGTTGGTTCATAAATCAAGAAACAGAAGGAACTGAACAAGAACCTTTAACTCCTGAACATGCTAAGCTTATGCAAGAATTAATAAAGCAATTTAAAGCTAAGTCTAACGGAAAATTTGAAATCATGTGGTATGATTCCATGACAAAAGATGGGGATATGGATTGGCAAAATGCTTTAACTGATAAAAATGAATATTTCTTATTAGATGGAGATAAAAACAAAGTTGCTGATAGTATGTTCTTAAATTTCTGGTGGACATATAATAGTTTAAAAGATAAAGATTTATTAAGAGTATCTAATGAAAAAGCTAAAGAAATAGGAATAAACCCTTATGACTTATATGCTGGAATAGATGTTCAAGCAAATGGATATAAAACTCCTCTTAGATGGACTCATTATCAAAGAGATGACCAAGCTCCATTTACTTCATTAGGTCTATATTGTCCAAGCTGGACTTATTTCGATGCTAAAACTCCAGAACAATTCCAAGAAAACGAAAGTAGATTATGGGTTAATGAACATGGTGATCCATCAAAGGCAACTAATGCTCAAGGAGTTGATTGGAGAGGGATTTCAACATACTCTGTTGAAAAAAGTGCTGTAACTAGCCTTCCATTTACAACTAACTTTAATATGGGTAATGGATATGATTTTTATGTTAATGGTAATAAAGTATCTACTCAAGATTGGAATAATAGAAGTTTAAATGATATAATGCCAACTTACAGATGGGTTATTTCAAATGAAGAAAATAATAATGTAAAAGCTGACATAGATTATACTACTGCTTACTATGGTGGTAACTCAATTAAACTTTCTGGTTACCTAGCTGAAGGAAAAGCTTCTACAATAAAACTTTATAGTTCTGATTTGACTTTACCTGAAGGTGTACAATTCACTACTACTGCTAAGGCTAATGGAAATACTGTAGATATGGATTTAGTTCTTACATTCCATGATGGTACAGAAACTACTATTTCTGCTGATAAGAAACTTGGTACTGATTGGACTAAACTTACTTATGATGTTTCACCATATGTAGGAAAATCAATTAAAACTATTTCTTATAAACTTTCAAGCCCAGTATGTGTTGATAACTTCTCTGCAAACTTAGGTAATATAACAATAGAAATTCCTAACTCAAGTTCAAAAGTAAATATATCTAATGCTAAATTAAATGATGTTGACTTTAAAGATGGAATATATGCAGGTGCTAGACTTTCATGGAGTCCTGAAGGAAATTCTTCTGATGTACATCATTATGAAATTTACAGAGTTATGAATGATGGAACTAAAGTTTTACTAGGTGCAACTCCTAATACAAGTTATTATGTTAGTGATTTAAGAAGAAATGATAAAGAAACAAATACTAATTTTGAGGTAATTGCTGTTAACAAAAACTATAACAGAGGAAATAGTCAAAGTATAAATATGGAATGGCCTGATTATCCTGCCCCAACAGCATCATTTAAGGTTTCAAATACCCTAATAGCCCCAGGACAATCAGTAACCTTTACTAACACTAGTTCTGAAGTTACAGAAGAAATCCAATGGAAATTCCCAGGTGCTAAAGTTGAAAGTAGTACAGAACAAAATCCAACTGTTACTTATGAAAAAGAAGGTGTTTATCCAGTAATACTTACTGCTAAAAACTCTTCTGGAGAAAATGTAGAAACTAAAACTGAACTTATAACTGTTACAAATGCTGCAAAAGATGGTTTAGTAAACTTATCACTTAATAAATCAGCTACAGCATCAAGCTTTGTAAACGAGAATGAAGCTCCTCAATATGCTTTAGATGGAAATGTTAAAACTAAATGGTGTGCCGTAGGCTCTGCTCCTCATACATTAACAATAGATTTAGGAGATATTAAAACTATAGGAGAATTAGAAATAAGCCATGCAGAAGCAGGTGGAGAAAGCAGTGGTATGAACACTAAAGCTTACTCTCTTGAAGTTAGTAATGATGGTGAAAACTTTACTCCTGTATTAAATGTAGATGATAATACAAAGGCTATAAGCAATGATGCTTTCCCTGTTACTAAAGCTAGATATGTTAGATTAAATATTATTCAGCCAACTCAAGGTGCAGACTCTGCAGCTAGAATATACGAGGTTGCTGTAAAGGGATTAGATGGAAATGTTGATTTACCACCTGTAATAAACCCTGATGATTCAAATAAACCAGTTGATCCTGATAAGCCAGTAAATCCAGACAAACCAAACAATCCTGAAAGCCCAGATAATCCTGGTAATACAGATAAACCTGTTAATCCTGATCAACCTGGCGATTCTGAAAAACCAGAAAATCCAAACAAACCTGGTGATACAGAAAATTCAGGTGAAAAACCTTCTGAGCCATCTGCTTTAGTTAGTAAAGAAATTACTGAAAATAGTGCTTTATTAAGTTGGAAGGCTCCTGAAAAAGTAGACTTAATTAAAGAGTACGTTATTTATCAAGATGGAAAAGAAATTGGTAGAGTTCCTGCTGACAAAACTCCACTTGAGTTCTTAGCTAAAGACTTAAAACCTAATACTAAATATAACTTCCAAGTATCTTCAATTGATAAAAACGGAAAAGAATCAGATAAAATATCATTAGAAGTTACTACAAATAAAAAAGATAATGGAAATTTACCTAATACAGGATCACCTATAGGGGCTGGTACTTTAGCTACTACTGGACTTGCTTTATCATCTGCTGGTGTTTATTTAACTTTAAAGAAAAAAAAAAATAAATAATGAATTATAAATAAAAATCAATTTAAAATAGCCATACTTTAGTATGGCTATTTTTACTTCTATCCAAAGATATTTTTACAGTTTATACCAAGGGTTTCATGCAATTTTTAACTAAAACTTATTAAATATTCATGCTAATTTTCTGAAAATTCTCAATTGTTTTTTAGTTTAAAAATCAGTTAATAATGCCCAATTTCTATTTACTTTTAACCCTAAAAGTGTATAATTAATAATATCAAATAATAAATTTTATTAATTGATATTATTAATTAATTAAAAGGATAATTACACTTTTTTATATCATTTTATCAAATATTTATAAATTTGTTTAACATAGTGAAATAATTATTGGTAATTCTATATAAAGCTAATTTGTACTTTTAATTAATTTAATATCATTTTAGGTTTATGTATAAAATAATTCTTAATTTATAAAAAATATTACATTTTGAAGGGAGGTAGCTGCATATTATTCTACAAAAAATATGTAGCGTATGTAGTGAAGCACTTAAATATTAAAGACGATTTATTTTGGGTAGGAGCATTAGATCCAAACCTTAGAGTATTTGACATAATAATGTACACACCTTACGGAACAACTTATAATTCATATGTTGTAAAAGGTAGTGAAAAAACAGCAATATTTGAAACTGTAAAAGCTGAATTCTTCGATCAGTATATAGCAAGATTAAAAGACTTAGGTGTAGAACCTTCAGAAATTGACTATATCGTTGTAAGTCATACTGAGCCTGACCATGCTGGTTCTATAGGTAAAATATTAGAATTAGCTCCTAAGGCTAAAATAGTAGCGTCACCTATAGCTATTAACTATATAAAAGAAATAGTTAATGGAGATTTCGAATCAATCCCAGTTAAAGATGGAGATTCAATTTCTTTAGGAAATAAAACTTTAAAATTCATGTCAGTACCATTCTTACACTGGCCTGATACAATCTACACTTACGTAGAAGAAGATAAAACTCTTATCACTTGTGATTCATTCGGAAGCCACTATTCTTGTGAAGAAATGTTTGATGATTTAATTCCTAATGAAGAAGAATATATGGAAGCATTAAAATACTACTTTGATTGTATAATGGGACCATTTAAACCATATGTTTTAAAAGCTCTTGATAAAATAAAAGGATTAGACATAGAAATAATCTGTCCAGGTCATGGTCCAATCTTAAGATCTAACCCATATAAAGTGGTTAATCTTTATAAAGAATGGAGTACTCCAGCTCCAGCTAAGGAAGTTAAAAAAGCTTCAATATTCTATGTTTCTGCATATGGATATACTAAACAATTAGCTGAAAAAATAGCTGAAGGTATTAAATCAACTGGAAACTTAGACATAAATCTATTTAATATAATAGAACATGATATGACAGAATTAGTTGGCGAAGTTGGTTCATCAGATGCTATATTATTTGGTTCTCCAACAATCGTAAATGAACTTGTTGAGCCAGTAAGAGATTTAATGGCAAAACTTAACCCTGTAATTCATGGTGGAAAAATAGCTGGTGCCTTTGGTTCATATGGATGGAGTGGTGAAGCTGTTCCTAGAATAGAAAGTAGATTAAAAGAATTAAGAATGAAAATGCCTGTTGAAGGTTTAAGAATTAAATTTAAGCCATCAGAAGAAGAAGCTCAAAAAGCTTTCGACTTTGGTGTTGAAATAGGAAATGCTTTAAAATAATTCTTAACTTAATTATACTAAATATACATTAACCAAAAAGTAGTAAGTAACTATTTGCTTACTACTTTTTTATATTAAAAGTTATTATCTACTCTATCATGATTAAAATTAACACATTTAAAATCTTCTACTGATACTTCTACAATATATCTTCTCTTCCCTTCAGTATCCTCAAAGCTTCTTGTTATAAGTCTTCCACTAACACTTAAAAGATCTCCCTTTTTTAGATATTTACAAGCTATCTCTGCTTTTTTCTCCCACATTATTATTGGAATAAAATCTTTTTTTCTTTCTCCTGTGGAAGATTTAAAATTTCTTGCCACAGCAATTGTGAATTTTGTATATACCTTCTCCCCACCCTCTACATATCTTAACTCTGGATCCTTTACTAAACGTCCTAATAAAACTATTTTATTCATTTAATATGACCTCCTAAAAAATTCTCACCTGTTATTTTAACCAAAAAAGTGAAATTTATTCAAAATTCATATTAAATTTCGTTTATTTTAGTAAAACTTTTACTTAAAATAGTATATAATGTTATTAGAATAAAATTTACTGGAGGTATTAACATGGCAATTTTAGTTTGTGGTGGTGCTGGCTATATAGGTAGCCATATGGTTGCAGAATTAATTGAAAACAATAAAGAAGTTGTTATCTTAGATAACTTCGAAAAAGGACATGAAGATGCTATTCTTGGCGGAAAACTTTATAAAGGTGATTTAAGAGATAGAAAAATATTAGACAAGATTTTTACTGAAAATAACATAGAAGCTGTTATTGATTTTGCTGCCTACTCTCTTGTTGGAGAAAGTATGACAGAGCCTTTAAAATATTTCAATAATAACGTTTCAGGAACTATAAGTTTATTAGAGGCTATGAGAGATCATAATGTAAAATACATAGTTTTCTCTTCAACAGCTGCTACTTATGGAGAACCTGAAAATATTCCTATATTAGAAACTGATAAAAATCTTCCTACAAATGCTTATGGAGAATCTAAGCTTCTTGTTGAAAAGATTTTAAAATGGTGTGATACTGCTTATGGAATAAAATACACTGCTTTAAGATACTTCAATGCTGCTGGCGCTCATGTTAACGGAAAAATTGGAGAAGATCATGCTCCTGAAACTCATTTAATTCCTTTAATATTACAAGTTGCATTAGGAAAAAGAGATAAAATAATGATGTTTGGAGATGATTATGATACTAAAGATGGTACTTGTGTAAGAGATTATATCCATGTATCAGATTTAGCATCTGCTCACTCATTAGCACTAGAAAGATTAATGAATGGTGGAGAAAGCAGAATATACAATCTTGGTAATGGTACTGGATTTACTGTAAAAGAAGTTGTAGAAGTTGCAAGAAAAGTAACTGGCCATCCAATCCCAGCTGAGGTAGCTCCTAGAAGAGCTGGAGACCCAGCTATATTAATAGCTTCATCAGATAAAGCTATAGAAGAATTAAATTGGAAACCTAAATTCAATTCATTAGAAACAATAATTGAAACTGCTTGGAATTGGCATAAAAACCATCCAAATGGATATGAAAAATAATAAATGATAATTATAAAAAGAGTCATTTAACCATTAAGGTAATGACTCTTTTTTATTTCTCTATAAATCTTTTAATCTATTTTTTTCAGCTAAAACAGCATTTATTTCTCCACCTAAAATTAATATCATAGAAGTTATAAACATCCATGTCATAAACATAAATACTGCTCCCAAACTTCCATATAATCTTGAGTAATTACTAAAATTATTTACATAATAGGCAAAAATATATGAAATTGATATCCATCCTAATGTTGTTATGACAGCTCCTGGAATTACCTCAAGCCATCCTAACCTTACACAAGGAGTTGCATTATATAAAAACATAAAAAATAATATCATTATTAAAATAACTACTACATACCTTAATATATTCCATATATAATATATAAACTCTGGATGCTCTAATACTTTCATAAAGAAATCCCCTATTACATCACCAAATACAAATAAGAATAAAGTAGCTATAACAATTAAAGCTAATAAAATTGTGTATATCATAGAAATTAATTTTAACTTTATATAAGATCTAGTCTCTTTAACTCCATAGGCCTTATTCAGCCCCTTTATTACGGCTTTAAATCCTGAAGATGATACCCATATGGCTAAAGCTATACTTATCCATAATAATCCTGTTTGTTCTCTGTCTACTATTTCAATAACAGTACTTTGAATTAGATTAAAAGCTTCTGTTGGCATTACATTACTCAATAAATTAAGAACTGCATCACTATTTAAATGACTAAATCCTACTAAGGTCATTAAGAACATTAGAAAAGGAATGAATGATAATACCATATAATATGCCAATTGAGCTCCTAATGCAAAAATATCGTCATCTCCTATTTTTTTTATAAACATAACAAGAAATATTACGGTTTTTCTCAGAAAACCTTTTGATTTCTTTTTCATAAATTGCTCCTTATAAATAATACTAATTTTATAATTAACTATAGATATATTAATTATACACATTTATAATTAATATGTATAATTAATAAAAATGTAACTTTTTTGTTAATCTATAGGAATAAAATTATACTAGTAAATTGTGTAAAATTTTAAAGGGCGAAGGTTGGTGAAATTAATGTCGCAAGGCAAACATGCAAAAAAAAATGATTCTAATAGTCAAGGTAATACACCTAAGAAAAAAAGTAAAGTGAAAATAATAGTATTAACATTATTCTTCTTATTACTTATAGGTATAGGACTTGGAGCTACATATGTTTACTCAACATTAAATAAAATGGATATAAAGAAAATAGCTCAAGATGATAAATCTTTAGGTATTGATGAATCAAATAAAGACCTATTCCAAGATGGTATTTTAAATATAGCTCTTTTTGGAGTAGATAGTAGAGAACATGATAATGTTGGACGTTCTGACTCCATAATAATAGCTACAATAGATACTAAACATGATAAAATAAAGCTTACATCTCTTATGAGAGATAGTTATGTTGAAGTTGATGGACATGGTAAAACTAAATTAACTCACGCTTATGCTTATGGTGGTCCTACTTTAGCATTAAAAACAATAAACGAAAACTTTGGATTAGATATAAAAGACTATGTAACTGTTAACTTTGATAACTTAGCTGAAATAATAGATGATTTAGGTGGAGTACCAATAAATATAAAACCTTATGAAGTTAAGGAAGTTAATAATTACGCTAAAAATGTTGCAGAAATTGCTGGAAGAGAATATACGCCAGTTAGTGAAGGTGAGCAAGTATTAAATGGTGCCCAAGCTGTAGGTTACTCTAGAATTCGTTACGTTGGTGATGGAGACTATGAAAGAACTGAAAGACAAAGAAATGTTCTTGATGCAATCATAAAAAAACTTTCCGCATTAAAACCTTCTGAATACCCTGAAACAATAAAAAAACTTTTACCTTATGTTGAAACAAACTTAACTCCATCTAAAATACTTAGTATTGCTACTTCTGTAGCCTCAACTGGTATTCCACCAGTTGAAAATATGCGTTTCCCTCTAGATGGATATTGTAAAGGTGAAATGATTGATGGTGTTTGGTATTTAACATTTGATGAAGCTAAAACAAAGGAACAAATACAAGACTATATATATAAGGATGTTAATCCAAAATAATATATTAACTAGCTGGAAAATAATCTTAAAAGATTGTTTTTCAGCTTTTTTACTATAGAGAATTAATGATATAATTATTTTAAAATATACTACTCTGAAAGGATGAGATTATGATTTATACTCTTGAAAATCAACACTTAAAAATCTCTTTAAGTAATCATGGTGGCGAATTACATAGTATAAAGGGAAAAAAAGATAATACTGAATTTTTATGGTCTGGAGACGAAGCTTATTGGAAATATCATGCTCCAATACTTTTCCCTATAGTTGGTAAAGTATTTAATGGTAAATACACAGTTGATGGCATTACTTATGAACTTCCTCAACATGGATTAGCTAGAGTTCGTGACTTTGAAATGATAGAACAAACTAAAAACTCAATATCTTTTGAACTAAAATACTCTGAAGATACATTAAAAGTTTATCCTTTTAAATTTTCACTTATAATAAAATACACTTTAAATGATATAAATTTAAGCATAGACTATATTGTAAAGAATTTAGATAATAAAGAAATGTATTTCTCAATTGGTGCCCATCCAGCATTTATGTGTCCTATTGAAAATGATAAATTTGATGATTACTACTTCGAATTTAATGAGAAAGAAAATGCAAGCATAATGCAATTAGTTGGTCCTGGTTATTTCTCAAAAGAAGAAAAACCATATTTAAAGGATGAAAATATAATAAATCTATCTACTGATTTATTTAAAAATGATGCTTTAGTTTTTAAAAATCTAAAATCAAATAAAATTTCATTAAAATCAAAAAATCATAAAAAGTACCTAGAATTTGATTTTGGTGAATTCCCTTACTTAGGATTATGGACAAAAGATACTGGTGCTCCATTTGTCTGTATAGAACCTTGGTTTGGACATGCAGACTTTGATGGATTTAATGGAGAATTTAAGGATAAAGCTGCAATCCAGTCACTTATGCCTAATAAAGAATTCCATTGTAACTATAATATATCTTTCTTTGAATAAAAAAATAAAAAAGTTGAAGCTTTATCTTCAACTTTTTTATTTTTCTTCTTTATGATATCCATTAACTATTTTTTGCACTACTTTCTTTACTACACTTGCTTGTGCTATTAATGTCATAACAGTTAGGAAAGTCACTATGCAATCTCTATCTTCTTCTTTTATATCAGAAACCTGTATTATTTCTTCTATTTTATCGTTATCAACTAATGGCACCTCTAAGAATCTTTTTATGCTCTCTTCTTGTACTTCTCCGAACATCTTATAAGCCGTTTCCCAAGATATTATATCATCGCTTCTATCATTAATATCATTAAATGCTAAAGCAAATACTTTTTTGATCTCATCGGTTTTTAATAGGGGTCTCATATAACTTAATAAAACCAATTGAGCTAAGTGCACCTTAGTATATCCACGTTTTTTCCCATCTTCCGGCTTTGATATTACCTCACTTTTAATATAGTTTTGCACTATATTATTAGTAAATTTATCTTCCGTAAACTTATCATTTAGATAGTCTATAACCTGTGAAAGAAATAAATCATACTTTGGCAAATCATCATAAGAAACCATACTGTTTTTTGACATCTCTTCTGCCAAAACTTTTATTTGTTCAGAATTAAAATTATTAATATCCATAGCACACCTCAAATTTCGTTTTAAACCCTTATTATGTATTATATAGTATTTATAATCACATTACAAGTTAATACCCTCTATTTTGTTTTACATAACTTAAATTTATAAACAATATATAGAATAAATCATATTTATTACAAAAGTTTTTTATATTTAATACTATATAAGTAAAATATATTCAAATTTTTTTGAAAAACTTTAAATATATTTTATCTATTAATGTATTTTTTTTATTAAAAAGTAAATATTTCATTATAAATTTTTAAATTCATATATTTTACCCTATTTTCTTAAATAATAATAAACAATATATTAATTTAATCATAGAATATTATAT